>Ga0209185_1001881_pt1 | contig 16321 bp, 8 predicted proteins | sample SidtaG_2_FD_187425 | JGI IMG/M metagenome (GOLD analysis project Ga0209185, IMG submission 187425) | Marine algal microbial communities from Sidmouth, United Kingdom - Sidmouth_Asex2 metaG (SPAdes) (version 2) | ecosystem: Host-associated > Algae > Red algae > Unclassified | place: Sidmouth... | reverse complement strand
CTGTCTAACAATTCTGCATTCTCCAGAAACTTAGTTAGTTCTGGTTTCAGACTTTCGTTGTTGTGATTGTCCAGGCTTCTTTTGATCAAGAAATCTTCCAAGGCTCCAGATTCAGAGATTAATTCAGTTTTGTCATTTGGAAACTGAGCAGTAAGAAAATTCAAACTCTGGAATTGCTTTCTGTATTTGACTAAGCCGGTGTTTCTGATCTTAGGATCTCTATACTTAATAGTTCTTTGAGATTCCAAGAATGATTGAGCTCTTTTATTATTGATGGATGCCAGGATATTTGTAATCCAGATGTCACTGCTCAGCGCAAAACCTATTTGTATGGATTGTCCGACTCTTTGTTTGATCTGATCAAAATTAGAAGAACCCAATATAAAATTGAGTACATCTGAAAAGTGATTTTGAGGTCTTATGTATTTTACCTGTTCATTGACTCGGCCTCTTAAGACTGCATACCCCAGAACTTTGGGTAAATAAAGTCCTTCGAACTGATCATTGAGCAAGTAATTTTCAAAAGCTAACAGTTGAAGTGGATTTTCTTCGGCAACCTGTCCATATAGCTCGTGGATAGAGCCTTCGTGAGCCAATACTAGCGATTTATAGTCTTCATCTTCCTCAGTATCCAGATAGGTTTTCAGCTCTTCTGAAAGTTGAATAGAGGTCTTAATGTTGTCTAGTACAGTGCTGTATCTTTTGTCTAAATTTTGCATGATATGTTGACTTTATTAATAAAAACCTAGTAAAACATCGGGGCTTTACTAGGTTTTTAGTTACAATAAATTGGATCAGAACGCGTCTGATTTCCTAAATATACTTATTCTTCTTCAGAGGTAGCCGTTTTCAACTTTCCTCCGTCGTGTTCGTCTTGCCATTTGTTCAGTTCTTCCCATTTGCCTTTGGCAGCCATATCGGCTTGCAATCCCCATGAAGCTGGGTCATGCATCTGGAATCTGCTTCCGGCATCTGTCAGTACTTGCTTGACATCAGCAGCTGGTTTAGCGGCTAGATCGCTGAATGTTACAATTCCTGAACCTACCAATAGCTTAGCTATTGCAGGACCTACCCCTTCTATTTTGGTTAGGTCATCAGGCTTTTTGTTTGCATCTGCATTTACTGCTGTGCCAGTAGCGGCGGCGGCTGCAACAACGGGTGCTGCTGCTTCGGCAGCTTTTGGTTCTTCCTTTGCAGGTTCTGGTGCTTTATCTTCTTTAGCAGGTTCAGCTGCTTTAGGCTCTTCCTTGGCAGGCTGCTCTGATGCTTTCTCTTCTTTCTTTTCAGCTGCTTTAGGCTCTTCTTTAGCAGGTTCAGCTGCTTTAGGCTCTTCCTTTACCGATTCAGGTGCCTTTTCTTCTTTGACTTCAGGAGCAGGAGCTTCAGCTTTAGGAGCCTCTGCTACAGGAGTTGCCTCAGTTGTGTCAGCGGCAGGGGCAGAATCTGCACCTTCGGTTGCTTCTTCTCTGAATGCCTCTGCAGCAGCGACGTCTGCTTTGGCTTTGGCTGGTTTGATCTCACCAGATACCATTTTCCAGAATTCTACCTTCTCTTTCTTTGTTTGCTCTTTTCTAGCCGTGATCTTAGCTTCTTTAGCTTCTATCCACTCATTGTACATCTCCATGGCTTTCTCTTCAGAGAATGACCCTTTGGCGACACCTCTCATAAGGTGTTTTCTGTAAAATACACCTTTGAATTTAAGTATGGCCCTTACAGTATTAGTGGGTTGCGCCCCTTTCATTAACCATTCATAGGCTCTGTCTCTATCGAGTTCTATGGTTGCTGGAACGGTCATAGGGTTATAAGAACCTATGTGCTCTATGAATTTTCCGTCTCTGGGAGCTCGAGCATCAGCGATGATAATGTGATAAAAAGGCTTCTTTTTACGACCTCTTCTTGCTAGTCTAATTTTTACAGACATGGGTTAAAATTTATGTGGTTATGCCATTCCTGAATGAACTGATTATCAGTTTCCAGAATTTTAACGAGCTGCAAAGATACTATTTTCTGGAAAGTAAACAAGTAGGTCTAAATTCACATATTTATTATAATGCATATATCAAGATATCTATGCTTATTTTAGTCGTTTCATTGCAGCATAACCTAAGTATATCAAGGAAGACCCCTCCATATCAGAAACTAATAAACCTGCTAGAGCGACTAAGAAACCGACTAAGGCAAAACCCAAAAAGGTGACTCCGCTAATGCAGCAATATTTTGAGATTAAACTTAAGCATCCAGATGCCATACTGTTATTCAGAGTAGGTGATTTCTATGAGACATTTGGAGAAGATGCTATCAAGGCTTCTCAGATTCTAGGAATCGTCTTGACCTGCAGGAATAATGGAGGATCTGATATTGAATTGGCAGGCTTCCCCTATCACTCTGTCGATGTTTATTTGCCAAAGTTGGTAAGAGCTGGCTATCGAGTGGCTATCTGCGAGCAGATGGAGAAACCGAGTAAGGAGAAAAAGATCGTCAGACGGGATGTGGTGGAAGTCGTAACCCCTGGAGTAACGACACATGATAATATTCTGGAATCTGCAGAGAATAACTTTCTAGCGAGTCTGGTCAGAGATGGCGATCAACTCGGATTAGCCTTCATAGATATTTCTACAGGTGAATTCATTGTACATCAAGGTTCTGAATCTTCTATTCTCAAATTACTGCAGAGTTTTAAACCCAATGAAGTTATACTATCCAAGTCTGATCAAGTCTCACTGAAAGAATTATTACCAGAATCCGTATTCTCTTTCCCGATGGACGAATGGTACTATGAGTATGACTATTGCAGAGAGCTGTTATTGAAGCATTTCAAAGTCTTGTCCATGAAAGGCTTTGGATTGGAGAAGAGAAAATTAGCCCAAATAGCTGCGGGATCGATACTTCATTATTTGTCTACAGTCCAGCAATCGAGTCTCAGTCATGTGACAAAATTAGTCAAGATAGAATCTGATCGTCATGTGTGGTTGGATAAATTCACAATCAGAAATCTGGAACTGGTCAGGAGTAATCATATGGGTGGTGTCGCTTTCAATGACATCATAGATAAGACTGTTACACCGATGGGGGCCAGAATGATGCAGAAATGGATCGTTCTTCCTCTAAAGAACATTAATGACATCAATGCTCGACAAGAAACTGTATGTTATCTCTATGAGCAAGAATCAAAAAGGAATCAGCTCAAGGACAAGCTTAAGCAGATAGGCGATATGGAACGTCTATCTTCCAAGATACCCATGGGTAAGATCAATCCCCGAGAATTATTGATCCTGTCCCAGGCTCTGGAAACTATACAGAATATCAAATATTTGTTTGGAAGTGATATTCCTGCTTCATTGGATTTGATCATACAGCAACTGGATCCATGCAGTAGTCTTGTGGAAGTCATCAAATATACTTTGGTCGATCCTGCTCCCGTTTCTCTACAGAAAGGCAATGTCATCAATGCGGGCTGTCATAAGGTACTGGAAGAGTGGAGAGCCCTTTCGAGAAATGGTAAAGAATTGCTGGCGGCCTTGCAGAAAGAAGAAGCTGATAAGACTGGAATCACTTCTCTCAAAGTTGGCTTCAATAATGTCTTCGGATATTATTTGGAAGTAACGAATAAGTACAAGGATAAAGATTTAATCCCGGAACATTGGATCAGAAAGCAGACCTTGAAAAGTGCTGAGCGCTATATCACTCCCGGGTTGAAGGAACTAGAAACTAAAATACTGCAAGCCAATGGGGAGATAACCTTACTTGAACAGCAACTCTTTGAAGAATTGATAGATAAGACCAGAGTGCATGTCTCTACCCTACTGTCTAATGCGGCCGTACTCGCAGAAATGGATTGTTACTTATCCTTTGCAGAAGTCGCAGAAAAAAATAGATACATCAGACCTGTGGTCAATGACGGTTATATGATTGATATCAAAGCCGGTCGACACCCAGTTATAGAGAAGCAGCTCGCCGCCGATGACCCCTATGTGCCGAATGATGTTTTTCTGGATAATACTGAGCAGCAAATCATCATGATCACAGGGCCCAACATGTCTGGTAAGTCTGCCGTATTACGACAGACAGCGCTTATCTGCTTGATGGCCCATATGGGCTCTTACGTACCTGCTGATGCAGCGACCATAGGCATCGTCGATAAAATATTTACCAGAGTCGGTGCTTCCGATAATATCTCCAGCGGTGAATCCACCTTTATGGTGGAAATGAATGAGACATCCAGTATTCTGAACAATCTTTCTGATAGGAGTCTCATCCTGCTGGACGAAATAGGTAGAGGTACGAGTACTTATGATGGGATATCAATTGCCTGGTCTATTGCAGAGTACTTACATGATAATGTGTCTTATAGACCCAAGACATTATTTGCGACCCACTATCACGAATTGAATCAATTGGCGGGCTCATTTGATCGTATCGAAAATTATCATGTTGCTACTAAGGAGATCGGTGATCAAATTCTCTTTCTGAGAAAACTAGTGCAAGGCTCATCGGAATCCAGTTTTGGAATTCATGTGGCTCAGCTTGCCGGTATGCCCAAGGAAGTTGTACAGCGAGCACAAAAGCTACTAACAGAACTAGAGTCCAAGTCCATAAATCAGAAAGGAGAAATCAAAGAAAAATTGGCTCGACAAAGCTCCAGTCTTAAGACTCATCAGCTCAATATTTTTAATCTTAATTCTGATAAGCAAGAAGAGCTAGAGCGCAGATTAGGCTCTCTGGATCTACAAACGATGACACCGATAGAGGCTATGCTCAAGCTTAAGGAATTGCAGGAGTTTTGTAAGCTTGAGGTTGGAGAGTGATGCTGAAGTCTGAACTGAGAATTCTGATTTTAAATAGCTCGGAAGTACAAAGGTGAGCCGATTTTCATCAACTCACCTTTAATATTTATTCTACTTTGTTCGAATATGTTTATCTGACAATAACCAATTTTCTAGTACTCACCTGTTTACCCACTCTCAGTTCCAACGAATAGAGCCCTTCAGGAAATTGGCTCACTTGCATCTTATGCTCTACTCTATCAGATACAGCACCAGTCACTTTTTCTTTCTGACCCAAGGCATTGACCAGATAGATCTCATAGGCTGTCGTTTTTTCAAATCGGCCTTCAATATTCAGTAGGTTACTAGCAGGATTAGGATGCACCGATAGTGCAGTCAATCCGCTTACCTCATTGGTTCTTGAAATTAATTCTACTTCCCAGGCACTCACAGCCTCGCAACCAGCAGCATCTGTTATCTGTGCCATATACATGCCAGGTGCAAGACCAGTTCTGATAAGTTCGGTAGAGCCATCTTCCCACACGACCTCATAAGGACTAGTGCCTCCTGAGATTTCTATTTCTATACTACCCGTCTGAGGACTGTCAGAGCTGGCTGAAGTCGCACCAGCAACCATGATTGGATCAGGTTGTGTCAGGATTATCATCATTTCTTTCCTGTTATTATTCTGGTCTTCGATGACGACAGTGTAGCTGCCCGCCCCTAAGCCAGTTAGTGTGGGTCCATTGAGATTGGCATTATCCCAGGTGTACTCGTAGGTTCCAAATCCTCCATTTACACTCAAGCTGATGGTTCCATCATGGCCTCCATAACAAGATACATCCGTACTTTCAGCGGATAGTGATATTTGACTGACAGTTGCCATCACTTCCTGACAAGCGGTAGTGGCACCGCACTCATTACTGGTCGACAGACATACTCTATAAGTGCCAGGGGCTGCATAAGTGTATACAGGATTATTTTCAGAAGAAGTATTACCATCCCCAAAATCCCAGTAATAACTGGTTGTTGCAGAGTTGTCTGCCGATATATTATCAACTGTAAGCACTAGACCATTAATGGAACTTTCAAATTCAGAATCAATGATCTGATTATCTATCTGGTTGACATTAACAGTCAAGGAGTCAGAGCACCCATTGGCGCCTGTGACCAAGGCTACATATGCTCCTGGGCTAGTCACGGTGATGCTTGTGCTCGTGCCGATTACGGATCCATCAGCGTCAGTCCAGATGACTGCTTGCGTTACGACATCACTATTGACCATCAGTACAGAACTAGTATTATTACAATCCAAGACTGCTGGAGAGTCAGCATTGAGCGCTGGTGTAGTCACATCTGATGGAACTGTTACCTCTGTTCTGTATTCGCAACCTGATGGTGATGTAACTAACAGGAAGTAAATGTCAGAAGTAGTTATCTCTGCATCTTCCTGCTCGGAAACAACAGCTCCCCATCTATCAAACCACGAATAAGTGTAACCACTTTCATTTGGAATCACATCGACTATTATCGTAGTGTTTATGCAAGTAATCGGTTCTATAGCTGCAAAACTGATTACAGGTAGCTCAATGTCTGCAATGACTTCGATGGATTCTGTTATGCGACAGCCACTTGAATTCTCTACTTGTATGGTATAAATTCCAGCCACAGTGACTTTTATATCTTCTTGTTGTGATATCACATTTCCTTGAGGGTCCATCCACATATAGGTGTAACCAGGTTCTGAATTGGAGACGATAAGGTCGACTTCTGTATTGTCGCAAGTAAGAATTGCCGGTTCTGATATTGAGATTTCTGGAAGCAGAGTAGACTCGGTAATTTGAGTAGAGCCACTGAGTATGCATCCATCAGTTGAGGTTACTTGATAAGTGTAGGTGCCTCCATTACTGACTGCTAGATTTGCCGAAGTGGAAAGGATTGTGCCATTGGTATTGAGCCAATTGACTGTAGCGCCTGAGGGTAAGTTCAAGTTCAGATTCACCACATTGATAGAACAATTAATTTCGTTGCCGTCTGGCATATTCAATTGAGCTTGTGGAGTGTCATTGATTGTAATCTGAGTGCTTGCAGCCGAGCTACAACCTGTGTTGTTATTTATTGCCTCTAGATTCAAAGTGCCACTTTGGTTGATGGTGATACAGGTAGCTGAGCCGTAAGGCACTGAGTTCAAGGTCCAACTATAATTGTGATTGGGTGCGCCTTGATGACAAACGACGATGGAATTACCTTCACAGAAAGAGTGTACTGGATCCAGGTCTATTTCTGGTAATTCATTGACTGTTATTTCAAAATCTTCAGTTGATGAGCAGCCAGTGACACTATTAGTCAAGACTGCAGAATAGCTGCCAGCTTGTGTTGCTGTGAGACAAGAACTAGTAGCGATCAGCTGATTATTCTGATACCAATTGACGTTTTCATTTTGCCCTGTATTCACACAGAGCTCAGAGCTGTTACCGGAACAGAAGGTCGTTCCGCCATTCATAATTAAAACAGGTGCTGCTGCTGAACTAACTGTTATGGATGAGCTGGAGGTACAGTAATTAGTTTCATCAGTCACTTCAAGCGTATAGGTGCCAGCTGCATCAGCTGTAGCATTGAGGCCAGTCGTACCACTGGCAAAGCTACCATCAGAAGTGCGCCATTTATAATTATACTGAGAACCTGAAGAAGAACCTGTTCCTATCAGACTGGCTGTCGGTAGGTTGCAGGTGATATTATTGCTCAGGCTGGTAGTTGCTGTGGGCTGTTGTGTATTGCCGATGACTTCTACTGTGGCTAGACTATAGCAAGTTGTTATGTTGTCTGTGACATAGAGACTGTATTCGCCTGCTTCATTGACCTGAAAAGTATAGGTATCTGTTATGTAAGAGCCATTGGGACCATACCAAGCATAGCTGATATTCGATCCAGAGCTGGAACCAAAGGCCTCCACATAAACTGGCGAAGCACTACAATCAAAATCGTCTGTGACTATCCCAGCTGCAGTCGGTAAAGGGAATTGGTCTATGGTGAAGGTGATTTCTTCTTCGCAATAATTGGCATCTTCCACTGTGGCAGTATATGTTCCGCCAGGCAGGGTAATGATGGGATGGGAATATTCGTTGCCCTCTATGATAAAGTTATAAGGCTGTGTCCCTCCGAACACAAAAAGCTCTATAGTGCCAGTCATTCCACCGCATCCTGCGGAGGTTGCTTCATAGTCCACTTCCAATATGCTCGGTTCCGTTATGGAGTAAGCACCATATTGCTCACAACCATCGTTGTCAATTACAGTAACCTGATAATCATCAGCCACCAAACCGGTGACAGACGAACCAGTAGCACCATGACTCCACTCATAATTGAAATTGCCATTCCCACCTGTGGCAGCCACTTCAATCGCACCATTATCATCGCCAAAACAATCTACTGATTCTAAAGTAAGCGTTTCCAGTATGATTGGATCCGCACCAGTGACCTCGATCGGTCCGAAGGTGAATTGATAACCATTATCATCACTCAGAGTTACCCAGTAATCCCCCGAGGAGAGATCATTGATATCTTCTGTGTTAGCACCATTAGACCAGTTATAATTTATGGTTCCGTGCCCACCTGAGGGTTGAAAATCAATGCTGGCATTACCACAAGGATCTTCAGTGACTTGCCAAGTGGAATTCTCCATCTGAAAGGATTCAGCACCCCAAGATTCAATGTCGTTATAGTCGGTGTTTGCACCTGTAAAGGCTTTGATATATCCAGATGGCGCTACGACATATATTGTAGGCAAATTTGTTACATCCCAATCTGAATTTATGGAAGAAGCTTCCGATGAAGGTGGATTGCATTTAGGATATAACCCACCTTGCGACCAGTCACCATAAGTGGTACTATTGCATCCCGAGGATCCATAAAAACAATTTTGATTTGTTGAAGAACTTATTTCAACCATTATGGGCATGATTTTGTAGTCCCCACTTGAAGGTCCATAATCATCATAGAGGTCTTCAAAGGTGCCACTATTGTGAAAACTCCAGCATGGCCCACACCAGGTAGCAGACATATCCAATACTACAGATACACCAAAAGCTTGATAGTCCCCTTCTATATCATGTGTTCCTCCATCGATGTCTGTGACACTTAGGCCAGGAGAGCTGGAGCCAGTGGGCAAGGTTGCATGTAATTGTGGGATGATTAGTAGGCTGGAAATCAGGATTAGGATAGAAAATAGATGTTTCATTTTATACATGTTTCAGTCGACATAAAGCTAACGAATTAACGTATAGAAATGCACCTTTTCATATATTATTAACTGATGGTCATAAGTGGTACACATAATGATAAATGATAATGTGAAAAATTAAGATATCCATAGTGTCTCTTCAAGAATCTTATGAGTATCAGGACTATACACGGCAGTGGTTGATGTTATAATTAATGATGATGTCAGAATGAAACTCAAACCTAATGAGGGCCTTGAAGACTTGGAGTATGAATCCGGAGACTGTTATCCATATGGTAGTCAGGATTATTATAGAGCAAGAGGTGTTGTTAACGTATAATTATATCCAGCGTCTCTGGTGAGGAACGAGCCAGATATGCTGTGATCATATAGTGTTAGCTACTGGCGTTCCTTGATCGTAATGCTTCATTTTAACTCATCAGTTCCTTTCTTTTTGTGGGTTGGCTTGTAGCTCTCTGTCGCCCGCAGGAACGAGGACGGCAGTGTGCTGCAATAGTGTGGCAAATTCACACCATGAAATGTTCCAGTTGATATTTTGTATTTCTCCATTCTGGATAATGTTTCTCAAGTAAGTTATAAAATGATTTGCTGTGATTCAAATATGATAGATGGCATACTTCATGAACAATTACATATTCAATGCATTTTTTAGGTGCTTTAATTAGCTCAATATTCAGAGTTATTTGACCTTCGTTATTACAAGTTCCCCACCTTTTATTCATCCACTTGTAGTTAAGAGTGGCATTGTTATTCTTGGATAAGCTAAGATGAGACTTCCAGTTCTCAAATAGTTGATTGAAATGCACCTCAGCTTTACTCTTGTACCACTTTTTTAAGAGTTGTTCGATTTCCTTTTTATCTGATTTGTCTTTGCAATTAACTGTAATATACCCACTATAGAGTTTGACTGATTCTTCTGGTGACTCAATTATTTTCAGACGATATTGTTTGCCGAGATATAAATGTGTCTCGCCAGTAATAAATTTACGAGGAGGTGTTAAAGGATGGAAAGAAAGAAAAAACTCCTGTTGCTTAATTATCCACCTTGCCTTACTGCGAACCTTTTCATTAATTTTCTCTTTAGTAGAGTCAAGTGGCGCATCTACTTGTACGCTTTTATCTGGATGGACTTTTATACCCAATGTCTTTCTGTCAGAAAATTCTAAATCGAATTTAATTAATGAGCTACCGTACTGTATTGAACTTTTCATTAACTGTATTTTAGCTTTGCGATTTTAAGACCTTCTTCTATTAATTCATCTATTTTCGTCCAATTTGTATTTAAATCGAACTTTTGATGTAGCTCATACAGTTTGTCACCTAACTGAATATTTATTGCTCCGATTATATCATCATTAGAAACCCAATCAATAATCTTCATGCCTTCTACGTAGACATTATTCTTCACAACTTCATCGATCATCAGGCTTGTCTCAATGTGAAAAGGCGTTTTGAGTAATTCTTCATTTTCAAAAATCGCTCGGCTAAAATCATACAGCGTAATCGCCAGTTCATTGCCAATCAATTCTTTCGGTACGTCACTTGTTCTGCCGTTAAGAAATTGGTCTTGATGTTCTTTGACCTTATTAAGGTATTCTGCCTCGCTTATTCTCTTCTGGTAATAATCCGAAATGGTTTGTTTGATAAGATCAGCCAATTTTTTATAGAAAATTGGATCTTCTTGCATCTTTACGTTGATGGCTTTGGTTGTTTTACTGGCAATATGATCAGCTTGCGCAGCAGTGCCTATTATTTTCTCCACTTGTGCCTCACGTTCTTCTTTGTCAAAGATATTGACCAGCTCTGTAACCTTCAGTATTTCGCCTTCTGTTGTTATGTGCTGATTGATGAGCTTTTGGATATGTGGCTCATACTCTCTGTAAGACAACTCATCATTAAACCGAATCTTAACCGCTGCCCTCAGTTTTAAAAAACCTTTGGCATCTCTTTTATATGTTCCTATTTTCTCTTCAGGGGTATTGTTCACGAATTGTACAGAGGACAAGGCCATCTTTAGTAATCGGGTAAAGACACTTAATTTTTCATAAAACTTATGCCTAACATCTTCTTGAGAAAGGTGCTCTTGATACGTAGCAGCCTCAACGGTTTTGTCTTTGAGCTCTTTGAAAATATCCCATACATCAGCATGAGCTTGTGGAAGTTTTTTTATTTCTTCTGTAATATTGGCAATACTTCCTTTTAAGTCTTCATCGTCAAAATTGTTGAGACCAGAGTATGTACTCAAAGCATCATCAAGGCTCTCGAGGTTTCCAAAGTAATCTATAATGTAACCATAGTCCTTACCTGGGTGCACACGGTTGACTCTGGCGATGGCTTGGAGCAAAGTATGTTCCTTAAGTGATCGACATAAGTACAGCACCGTATTATTAGGGGCATCGAAGCCAGTAAGGAGCTTTGCAACGACGATAATTATCTCAGGATGTTCGTCTTCTTTAAATTGACTGATGGAGTTTTCCTCAAAACGAGTGAGATCTCCATACTTATCTATCATAGCCTCGAAGTACTTATCCTCTCGTTCTTTCTCTTCGTTGTTTTCATAGAAGCCATCTTCATGGCCTTCTCGTTGGTCGCCTCGTGTGACGATGACGGTGGTACTCACTTTGAGGTCTTTCCTGATTTTTCCTATCTCTTCGATATAGTAATGGTACTTCAGAGCTGCTTTTATCGTAGGTGCAACGATTTGGGCTTTGGGCTTATACTTGTCTTGCTCGGTCTGAAAGAATCCAGTGTAGTGCTCACAGATATCCCATGCCCTCGCTTTTATTATTTGATCGGTTTTATTCAGCTCATTTATGGTATTGAATTTTCGCTTAAGCTGAGCCTTTCCATAATCGGATAGCGGCTCTGATACTTTATCAAAGTAATCATTGATTGGTTTTTCATTTAACGTAATGTGATTATGCCTTCCCTCATACAGCAAAGGAAGGACTGCACCGTCTGCCACAGCATCTAATACGGTGTAGGGCAAGCCAATGTAGCCCCCAAATTTCTGTGCCGTACTTTTCTCTTTCTTCATTAATGGAGTCCCCGTAAATGCAATGAAACAGGCATTGGGAAATACACGTCGCATACTCACATTGAATGTACCATACTGTGTTCGATGCCCTTCGTCTATCAATACGAATATATCGGATGACATTAATGGAGATAACTTTTTTACTGCAGCTTCAAACTTATTAATCACAGCCGTGATGATGTCATCACTGGAGTCAGTGAGTTGCTCGATTAAGTGAGATCCCGTCTTAGCTCGGACCACCTCTTTTTTACATTTTTTAAATGTTTCTGATATCTGTTTATCTAAGTCCTTACGATCAGTAACTAATATGATCTTAGGATTAGAAATATTCTTATTGGCAGCGAGCATTTGAGCCAGCATCACCATCGTAAGACTCTTGCCACTTCCTTGCGTATGCCAGATCACTCCTCCCTGTCTCTTCCCTGTAATGTCTAAATTTTGGACTTTGTTAATCGTGGCCTTTACTGCAAAGTATTGCTGGTATCGAGCGACTTTCTTAACCCCTTTGTCATAAAGCGTAAAGTTTCTTATAATATCTAAGAGCCGCTTAGGATTACATAGAGAGTATAGAAGCTTATCTTGAGCCGTGACTTGCCTTTCTTCTTTATCGTATTTATCGAACATCGGCTTGGCATAGCTATAGCCAAAATTCCGTTCTCCAAAGACCTGTTTCTTTACAGCTTTGTCTAATGGTGTATTCTTAATCCTCTCGAGCAAACTATTATAATCAGATGCTGATGCACTATTTTGAAATTGCTCTTTCCACTTGGACCAAAATGACTTCTTAGTACCTGTTGTAGCAAACTTGCCATCGTTCTCAGCTATAGAGATGAGCAATGCAGAATACACATACAAGGCTCGTATGCCGTCTTTGTTCCAGTTGCGTATATGCTGTTCTACTGCCAGCTCTGTAGGTTTTTTAGTACCTGTAAGGGCAGATGATTTACATTCTATGATGACCAAGGGAATACCATTAACAAAAAGTACTACGTCAGGTCGATAGGTGTCTACTCTTCCAGTTCTTGTTACTGAAAATTCCTCTGTAACATGATAAATGTTATTTTCCCAGTTTTCCCAATCTATAAATTGCAGAGTATGACTTTTCTTGTCGCCCTCTATGGTTTGCTCAAAAGACTTGCCTAAGGTGAGGAGATCATACAAGGCTGCATTGGCATTGATAAATCCATCTTGGAGCGGAAGGTCTTTTAATGCCAATACGGCGGAAGCGATATTTGAATCAGAAAATGGATATGATTTTCCTTTTCTCTTTATACTATTTATCGTGCTCAATTGCTTTTTAAGCACCTTCTCGAATAGGACTGCGGATCGTTTGCCTCCTCTTAATGCTTCAGCTTCTGAGGGTGGAACATAAGTGTAACCCATGTTTACAAGCAACTGAATAGCAGGTATTTGTGATATGTGATCTTCTAAGAATGACGGCGTCTTGCTCATAATTGGGAACTATTTATTTTTAAATCTCATTTCTGTATTGCTAAGTAATTGCGTTTTATAAGAAATGTCTTAATTTTGCATTGCTCTTCCTACCATATTATGAGGACAGAGTTTCGAAGCTCGATACATCAAGATATGTACCGAGCTTTGCGTTTTCTTAAACTGATTTGGTGCCATACTATTTTCTGTTTAATGATTTGTTTATCTCTTCAGCGGATGGTATCAATCCTCGCAACTGCTCAGGTAATTCATTCACCAATTTATATTCTGCAACACCTAATGGAACGCTTGATTGCTTCAATGTATATTCGACAACAATGTTATTGGCTTCTTTACAAAGGATAATACCGACTGATGGCTGATGATGTTCCGCTTTTAGTTCTTCATCAATGGCGGTTAAATAAAATTGGGACTTGCCGGCATATTCTGGTTTGAATGCATCGATTTTCAATTCTATATTGACGTAGCAATTAAGTTTGGTGTGAAAGAAGAGTAAGTCCAAGTAATATTCTTGTCCACCAACTTCTAATTTGTATTGTCTGCCCATATAGGCAAAGCCTGCTCCTAATTCCAATAGAAAATTTCCTATCTGCGTTGTCAAGCTATTTTCTATTTCTCTTTCTGAAGCTTCATTTCCTAATTGGAGGAAATCAAAGAAGTAAGGGTCTTTAAATGTTTCTTTGACCAAAGCCGATTGATCAGCTGGCAAGACTTGGATAAAATTATTTGCCAGTTGCCCTCTGCTTTGATAAAGGCCTTGATCGATCTTATTGATCAATATACTTTTTGACCAGTTGTTTGACACGATTTGCTCACAGTAATATGTTCGCTCTTCATGCTGGTCTATCTTGTCTAATAGCAGTCTATGGTGACTCCAAGGCACTCTTGCAAAGGCCATTTGCTCAAATGCTTGAAATTGTGCCACCAGTGGTGGCACAATTGTATCTGATTGATTATCAGTTGGTTGTATTTGTGCCATAGGTGGTGGCACTTTTGGTGATAGGCTTGCTTCTTTCTCGTTATTAGCTCCTTTTTTTGTCTCTATTTCTAATTGTGCAGTATCTGGCTGCACAATTGGCTCAAGGGACCACTCAGTTGCAAAACGCATCATATATTGAAGATTTCGTTTGCTCAAACCTTTCATAGTAGGAAATGTTTTCTTAAGATCTTTGGCTATCTGATCTACAACTTTAGCTCCCCAACCTTGAAGATCTCTTTCTTGATTTAAGGCATGCCCAATATTCCAATAAGTGTAGAGCAACTCACTATTGACATACATCGCCACTTGGTGCTGGGATTGCTGTATTCTCTTCTTTACAGATTCGAGTAGTTGTATGTAACTGTTGTTATTCATAACGCTGCATATTGTCTCAACAGGATTGATAAGATATTTGAGATGATCATGATTTATTTGATTTAAGATTCTTATTAAATACCCGATGATATTGCAATCGTTCAGTACCGAAATTAATCAATAAGCCATCAGCGATATTATATGCTTCGCAGTAATTGATAGCTTGAGCTTTATGCACCCCTTCTAAATTTTCTATCGCTTTTAGTTCAACCATTACTAAGTCTTCCACAAAGAAATCGACTCTTCTTGTTCCTACAGATTCACCTTTATACACAAGTGGCATTTCAAGCTCTCTCGCAAATGATAAACCTTGAAGAGAAAATTCAACAGACAAAGCTCGCTGGTATACCACTTCCTGAAAACCATTACCCATCTGATTATGTACTTCCATAGCACAACCAATAATCTTATGGGTCAATTTATTTATTTCAACATCATTCATCTTGTATATCTTATCATCTTAAAAATCATGTTCAGACAGCTACCCTCCGTTGCCCCGTCAACAATTGCTGCATCAATCCTTTCTTCTGCTCTTGCAGCTGCTCCAAATAATATTGTGTTTGATTGATTTCTTCATCGGCTTTGGTGAGGACTTGGGCGATGGCGGTTTGTTCTTTTAAAACTGGGACCGGAATCTGAAGTCTTAAAAACTCTGTCTTTCCTAAGGTCTTGTTTCTACCTGCACCACCAGGTGAAGCCAATTGCAAAAGATATTTTCCCTTTGGAGTTTTATAGTAATAAAGTAAAAAATCTAAATCTAAAATTTCTTTCTGGGGTTTATACATCGGAAAACGATGAGACGCAATCATCCCTTTTTCCTGTGTTGTTGTTTTTGCAATTGCATGTTCCCATGCGAAAACAATGTTTACTACGAAACAATCAGGCTCAATCCAAAAAACTCTTTTATTTCCTAACTTTTCACCAGTCACCCCTTCTTTGTGAAATATTCCTTTAGTATGTGATCTTACTCCAATTTGTCTATATATTTCTGCAGGAATAGTATCTACTCTTTTGCCTGCAGGAATTAATATCTCACTCATTTTCTTTTCCACCCATTCCTCTTCAAACCCAGGCAACCGTTTCTTCCCAGTCAACAATTGCTGCATCAGTCCTTTTTTGCGGAGCTGTAGTTTTTTGATGAGAGCTTGGGTGGTTTCGATGGCTTTGTCCCAAGTGGAGAGGATGTCGGCGATCTTTTTTTGTTCGGGGAGTGGGGGCTTTACAATTGGAATTTTAGCACAAATCTGTTTGTTCAATTTGGGTTGAGCTGTTCCTGAGTTGTATTTTACATAATTAATGCTTTCTAAGTACTCGGTCAGGTAACCAATATTAAATTCATCTTTAGGTTTTAAAACATGAGCATGGTTGTTTACCCAGAATTTTCCTAAAACTTGAAATGCTAATTGAGTACTTCTTGTTAATATATTTGCTCCATCCTCTCCCAATAGAATCAAATTATCATCGAAAATAAAATC
>Ga0209185_1001880_pt1 | contig 16325 bp, 14 predicted proteins | sample SidtaG_2_FD_187425 | JGI IMG/M metagenome (GOLD analysis project Ga0209185, IMG submission 187425) | Marine algal microbial communities from Sidmouth, United Kingdom - Sidmouth_Asex2 metaG (SPAdes) (version 2) | ecosystem: Host-associated > Algae > Red algae > Unclassified | place: Sidmouth... | reverse complement strand
AAACGCAGATGAAGCTAGAAATAACTTGATTGAACGTTTTAAATTATCTGAAATTCAAGCTAAAGCAATAGTTGAGATGAGGCTTCGCCAGCTTACTGGTTTAGAGCAAGATAAGTTGCGCTCTGAGTATGATGAAATTATGAAAACTATTATCGATCTTAAAGATATTCTAGATAAGAAAGATCGTAGAATGACAATCATTAAAGAGGAGTTAGAGGTTGTTCGAGATAAATATGGCGACGAGCGTCGTTCTTCTATCGAATATGCCGGTGGCGATTTAAGTATCGAAGATATGATCCCTAATGAGAAAGTGGTTATTACAATATCTCATGCAGGTTATATTAAGCGCACTTCATTAACAGAATATAAAACTCAGAATAGAGGCGGTGTTGGTCAAAAAGCTTCAACAACTCGTAACGAAGATTTCTTGGAACATCTATTCGTAGGAACAAATCATCAATACATGTTGTTCTTTACTCAAAAAGGAAAATGTTTTTGGATGCGCGTTTACGAAATTCCCGAAGGTAGTAAAACATCTAAAGGACGAGCCATTCAAAACCTTATAAATATTGAGCAAGATGATAAAGTAATGGCTTTCATTTGTACTCAGGATTTAAAAGATGAAGCATATATTAATAGTCATTATGTAATTATGGCTACTAAAAAGGGACAGGTTAAAAAAACATCTCTTGAGCAATATTCTCGACCAAGAACAAACGGAATTAATGCTATAACAATTAAGGATGATGATGTTTTATTAGAAGCAAAGTTAACAACAGGCGAAAGTCAAGTTATGCTTGCGTTAAAGTCAGGTAAAGCTATACGTTTTGAAGAAGCCAAAACAAGACCGATGGGGCGTGGCGCTTCGGGCGTAAGAGGCATTCGTTTGCAAGATGAAAAAACCGATGAGGTTATAGGGATGATTGCTGTTGATGATATGGAGAGCAATGTACTCGTTGTTTCGGAGAATGGTTACGGCAAACGTTCTAGCTTGGAAGACTACAGAATTACCAATAGAGGCGGAAAAGGAGTAAAAACCATCTCTATTACAGAAAAAACAGGTAACTTAGTGTCTATTAAAAATGTAACGGACGATGATGATTTGATGATTATCAATAAATCTGGAATCGCCATACGTATGGCGGTAGCTAATTTACGTGTCATGGGTAGGGCTACACAAGGCGTTAAGCTAATTAATCTTAAAGGTAACGATTCAATAGCCGCTGTTGCAAAAACCATGCATGATGAAGATGAGGTAGAAGATATTGAAGGCGATGAAACTATTGAGAGTGCTGAAAATACCAGCACACCTGAAGATGGCACAACTCTTGATAATAATCTTGAAGATAATAACTCTGAAATTTAAACTAAATATTATTTAAAATGAAAAAACAATTAGTTATAGCTTTAGCATTTTCAATAAGTGCATTATCATTTGCACAAAAAAAAGAATTGAAAATAGCTGAAAAAGCGATTAAAAACAAAGATTACGGGGCTGCAAAAGCCGCTTTGAAAAGTGTAGAGGGTTTAATGGCTTCTATGGATGAAGATCAAAAATCTAAATACTATTATTTAAATGGAGTTGCCTTATTTGCTGATGGTAAAGGCAGTTCTGAAGATGTTGCCGAAACTTTTAACAACTTTGATAAAGTTACGGGTGATTATGAGTCTGATGTAAAAGATTTTCAGACTGTTATGTATAATGATTTTTTAACTAAAGGTAATAAAGCCTATGAGAATAAAAATTATAGCGTAGCATCTTCTTATTTTGAAAATGCTTACAATGTTAGAAAAACAGATACTATATTTTTATATTATGCCGCAGCTACTGCAGTAAATGTTAAAGAGTATGATAAAGCATTAAGGTTGTATGAAAACCTTAAAGAGATTGGTTATACGGGAATAACAAAAGAGTATTTTGCCACTGATAAAGTATCGGGTAAAGAAGAAATTTTAGATAAAGCTACCAGAGATTTGTATATAAAAGCTGGAAGTCATATCAAGCCAGGTGAGCGTTTAGGTGATTCGAAAAAACCTGAGATCGTTAAAAATATTGCCCTTATTTACATTTCTAATGGAGATAATGAAAAGGCACTTGCTGCAATAAAAGATGCAAGGGCTGAAAACCCTGATAATGTAGATTTAATTATAAATGAAGCTAATATTTATTTACAATTAAAAGATGAAGATAAATTTAAGGAGCTTATTGAAGAAGCTATTACTAAAGACCCAGAAAATAAAGTATTACACTATAATGTTGGTGTGGTTAGTATGAATAAGGGTGATTTAGATAAAGCTCAGAAATCTTTTGAGAAAGTATTGAGTATAGATCCTTCTTATTCTGATGCGGCTTTAAATCTATCAAACCTATTTATAGAAAAAGGAAACGTTGTTATTGAGGAAATGGGTAAATTAGGTATGAGTAAATCTGATGATGCTAAATATGAAAAATTAAAATTAGAAAAGAATACACTTTTTCAAAACGGAGCTAGTATTTTAACTTCCTTTTTAGAGAGAAATGCAGACGCTAGTTCAAACATTAACATTTTAACTCAACTAAAAAACATATATAGTGCTTTAGGCGACGTTCAAAAATCAAAAGAAATCGGGACTAAATTAGATGCTTTAGGTGGACAATAGTAATTTGTTATTAGTTTTAACGTATAGAAAAGCCGCTAATTAGCGGCTTTTCTATACAATTTTTTTAATAACTCGTAACTTGTGTGTGTGTATGTTTTTTTCAACATTGTATATTCCAGAATGGTCTAACCTGTCTATTCTTACCTTACCATGAGCATGAATTATATAGTTGTCTTTCATAATTATACCAACATGAATAATAGCGCCTTCATTATTATCAAAAAATGCTAAATCACCAGGCTCACTTTCTTCTATAAAACTTAATGCTTCACCTTGTGTAGCTTGTTGGGCTGCATCGCGCAATAATTTATAACCATTCAGCTTATATACCATCTGCGTAAAACCTGAACAATCAATACCAAAAGGTGTTTTTCCTCCCCATAGGTAAGGGGCGTTTAAATATGTAAAAGCTGTTTGAATAAGGTCAGATTTCTGTATTTTTTTATCAGTAAAATCGCCATCATATTTATGATTTAAAACCGAAAGACCATTTAGGCTAGAGCCAATGGAAATTGGAAATAATTGCTTGTTTTCATCCTCAATAAATTCTACTAAATCGGTTGATAATTTTGGTGTCTCGTTGTTAAGAACTTTATATTGATTTTCGGTGATTTCAAGATATTGTTTATTGTCAATCCAACCTTCATATTTATCAAAAGCTAATCTGATTTTAATCCATTTTTTACGTTGTTCTATAACTTTAAAAAAGTCACCGTAAATAACTTGCGAAACTAATTCGCTAATGTCTGCGGCCTCGCTTCGAAGTGGAACAATGCTTAAATTACAAATACCGTATTGCATCAATAAATTGTAGTTGTTAAATATTTAAAAAGAAAACAGAGTTTTATTCATTTTATTTATGGTTGCTTACTGCTCACATATATTGAAAATTATTGGTTTCGCTCAATAACCATTGCAGATGCACCACCACCGCCATTACAAATTGCAGCAGCACCGATTTTAGCATTATTTTGTTCCAAAACATTCAATAGCGTAATTAAGATTCGAACACCCGAACATCCTAGTGGGTGTCCTAAGGAAACGGCACCACCGTTAACATTTACGTTTTTATCTGTAAGACCTAAAATTTTCATATTAGCTAAACCTACCACAGCAAAGGCTTCGTTAAATTCAAAAAAGTCTACTTCATTCATGGAAATTCCAGCTCTATCTAATGCTTTAGGTAAGGCTTTGGAAGGCGCAGTTGTAAACCATTCTGGTTCATGCGCGGCATCAGCAAAACTTTTTATGGTGGCCAAAGGTTTTAAACCGAGCTCTTCTGCTTTTTTTTTACTCATCAAAACCATGGCACCGGCACCATCATTTATAGTTGAAGCATTTGCAGCGGTTACAGTGCCATTTTTTGAAAAGGCTGGACGTAATTGCGGTATTTTTTCCATTCTTACATTGCTAAACTCTTCATCTTTAATAATAACAATAGGTTTTCCGCGACGTTGAGGAACTTCAACAGGAACAATTTCATTATTGAATTTACCCGTTTCCCAGGCAGCTGCAGATCTTTTATAAGACTGTATAGCATAAGCGTCTTGATCCTCTCTAGAAAATTCATATTTAGTAGCACAAGCATCTGCGTAAACCCCCATAGCGTTTTCATTATAAGCGTCAACTAAACCATCTTTTTGCATTCCGTCTAGTAATGTTGTCGGTCCAAATTTGGTCGCGTTTCTAGCGTATAGATAATGGGGTATTAAACTCATATTTTCCATACCGCCTGCAACTACAATATCCGTGTCGCCAAGAGCGATAGATTGTGCAGCCTGCATAACTGTTTTCATACCAGAAGCACAAACTTTATTAATAGTAGTGCAAGGTACGGTGTTAGATATGCCTGCATATATAGCAGCTTGCCTTGCAGGAGCTTGACCAGTGCCGGCTTGTACCACATTTCCCATTAAAACTTCTTCAACTAGTTCGGGTTTTAAATGTATTTTATCTAAAGCTCCTTTTATAGCGATAGCCCCTAATTCTGGAGCAGGAATAGTTGATAGCGCTCCCAAAAAACTTCCTATTGGAGTTCTTGCTGCGGATACAATAACGACTTCTCTAATCATTAATTTAATAGTTTAATTTAGATGTTAAAATTTAAGTTTCAAATAAAAAATTAAAATAAGTTCATTGCGAAAATAATGATTTTTTAGTAGAAATATAAAACATTAGATGTTTATAAAAAATGGTGAAAGCTTATAAATTTACTACATTTGATTTTTAGATGAAACATGCAAGCTTTAATTTTACGTTTTAAGGAAACGGGTAATTACATACATATCTAGACAATAAAAAGGATACTTTTAAAAATATGAAAGACCTCACAAACAAATTATATAAAAACCACTCCTTAATTTACAAGGTGTTATTGTTTGTTTCTACTACTTTTTTGATAGTATATTTATTTCCTAAAAGCGGAAAATTCAAATATAATTTTGAAAAAGGTAAGCCTTGGCAATCTGAAAGTCTTCAGGCTCCTTTCGATTTTGCTATAAAAAAAACTAATGCTGAGATAGCTGCTGAAAAAAAAGCAATTAAAGATAATTCTACATTATATTTTGATTTAGATACGACTATTGAAAATAAGGTAAAGAATGCTTATGCAAATGAGTTTAAAATCGTTTTTTCAGATACTTTACCATTACATATTACCAAAAAAATATTCGACATAGGTGAGGGAATTATATCCCAATTATATAAAAATGGAGTATTAAGTGATAATTATAATTTTTCGAAAGATAGGACTATTGCTGTTTTGGACGGAAGGGAGAAAATACAAGATGGTTTTTATTCCAATTTAATAGAACAGAATGAGGTTAGCAAAATTATAAGTAAAGTCTTAGCCAAGAACAATGTATTGAATTTTAAAACTCAGTTTGTTGCTTTGTTTTTTGACCTAATAGAACCTAATCTAGTCCTAAATAAAACGTTTACAGATAAGGCAATAAAAGATGAATTAAATAAAATATCTTATGCAAGAGGAAGCGTGGCTAAGGAAACTTTAATCGTATCAAAAGGTGAAGTTGTTGAAGGTGATAAATATCAAATTTTAAAATCTTTACAGTCTGAATACGAATCTCAAGTTTGGAACGATGCTAATTATAATTGGGTACTTTTTGCCTATACTTTACTAGTAGCATTAGCATTGTTAATGCTTTTGTTGTTTTTAAGAAAATATAGAATGGAAGTTTTCGATAATAATACAAAAGTGACCTTTATATTTTTCAATATCTCCTTAATGATATTTATCACAACATTAGTGGTAAACTATGATTCAAAATATATATATATAGTTCCAATTTGTATACTACCATTAGTTTTTAAAGCGTTTTTTGATGCGCGATTAGGTTTGTTTGCTCATGTACTTACGGTACTCTTATTAGGCTTTATTGTCCCCAATAGTTATGAGTATATGTTTTTACAAATTATTGCAGGGATTGTTACTATACTTACAGTTTCAGAACTATACAAAAGAGCCAACCTCTTTATTTCAGTAGGGCAAATAACACTTATTTATATAATAGCCTATTTTGCATTTTTTGTAATTCATGAAGGTAGTGTGGAAACCCTTAAATGGGAAACCTTTATATGGTTTATTTTATGTGGTCTTGCAACCTTATTTGTTCAACCTTTAATTTATGCTTATGAAAAACTATTTGGACTCGTTTCAGATGTGTCGCTTTTAGAACTATCGGATACCAATACAAAGTTGCTTAAGGAATTGTCAAATAAAGCACCAGGAACATTTCACCATTCATTAAATGTGGCAAACTTAGCTGAAGCTTCAGCAAATGATATCGGCGCAAATGCTATGTTGGTTAGGGTAGGGGCTTTATATCATGATATTGGTAAAATGAAAAACCCAACGTATTATACCGAAAATCAATCCACGGGAATTAATCCTCATGATGAATTATCTTCAAAAGAAAGTGGTAGGATAATTACGGATCACGTAATAAATGGTATTGAAATAGCTAGAAAGAATAATTTGCCAGATCGTGTTATAGATTTTATAAGGACACATCATGGTACAAGCGTTGTGTATTATTTTTATATGCAAGAGAAAAAGGATTACCCAGATACTGAAGTTGATAAAGCTGATTTTAGTTATCCAGGACCAAAACCGTTTAGTAAAGAAACCGCTATTTTAATGATGTGTGATAGTATTGAGGCAGCATCCAAAAGCCTTAAAGAACCTACATCAACTAAGATAGAGGCATTTGTTGAGAAAATTATAAATAAGCAAATAGAAGAGGGACAATTTCTAAATGCTAATATAACTTTTAAGGAAATTCAATCGATAAAAAAAGTCCTAAAGCACAAGCTTGCAAATATTTATCATTTACGAATTGAATATCCAGAATAAAATATAAAAAAATCAAAAAAAATACTTGTATGCTTTAAGATGAAAAGCTACATTTGCATCCGCATTTAAATTAAATGTGTCGTTCATAACATAAGTACTGGAGAGGTGCCTGAGTGGCCGAAAGGAACGGTTTGCTAAATCGTCGTACCCCAAAAGGGTACCCGGGGTTCGAATCCCCGTCTCTCCGCAATTTTTTTACTAGATATTGATAACCACTCGGGGTGTAGCGTAGCCCGGTTATCGCGCCGCGTTTGGGACGCGGAGGTCGCAGGTTCGAATCCTGCCACCCCGACTAACCTAGAAATAGGAAAAACTAAAACACTGTTAATTGTATGATTATCAGTGTTTTTTGTTTTATATGTTATTGTTTGATATCATATAATATCAAATAAAAGGTGTGCAATTAGGTGTACACTTTCTTCACAGAATTGTCGTAAATTTAAGGAGCATTTAGAAGCAATTTGACATTTGTTTTTCAAATCAATTTGTTTAACTAAATACCTTTTAAAATGCAAACGAACAAAACATTTTCTATTGTTTTATTTACCAGAAAATCTAGAAGTATGGTAAATAAACTATCCATCTATGCACGGATTACCGTTAATGGTAAACGCTCAGAAATCAGCTTAAAAAGAACCGTTTTGGTAAAATCATGGGACACCTCAAAAAGTCGTGGACGCGGTAGTTCTTACTCTTCACGAGTATTGAATTGCTATTTGAATCAAGAGTACAATAGGTTATTGGATTGCCACAAGCAATTATTAGAAGAGGATAAAGTGATCTCATCTAAGACTATAAAATTCCGTTATCTGGGAGATGATAATACCAGAAAAACACTTAATGACTTGTTGCACTATCACAATACAAATATGGTTTCCGTACTTAAACAGGGCACAATGAAAAATTATTATACTACGGAAAAGTATTTGCAGAAATTTCTAAATCAAAAATTAAAAACAAACGATATTTATCTAAAACAATTAAACTATCGTTTTATCTGTGATTTTGAACATTACTTACGCAATTATAAAAATGCCCAAAAGAAATTCATGTTAAGCAAAAATGGAGTGATGAAACATTTGGAACGTTTTAAGAAAATGATAAATCTAGCTGTAAAGCTGGAATGGATGCTAAAGAACCCATTTAAAAAAATTCACTTGCATTATGATAAGTATGATAGAGCTTATCTAACAGAAAGGGAACTTGAACTATTAGAATGTATACATTATAGAAATGAGCGATTAGAAAGAGTAAAAGACTGTTTTATCTTTTCTTGTTATACAGGTTTGTCATATATCGATGTAAAGGAACTTACAATTAATCAAATAGTTAGGGGTATAGATAATAACCATTGAATATTTAACAAACGGGAGAAAACAAATGAAACCGTCAAGATACCTGTTCTTCCCCAAGCAATGACCATAATTAATAAGTACAAAGAGGCCATTGAAAATAAAATAAGCAAAACCATGTTACCTTTGTGCTCAAACCAAAAAGCAAACAGTTACTTAAAAGAAATTGCCAAGGACTGTGGTATAAGTAAAAACATTACTTTTCATGTTGCCAGACATACTTTTGCAACTACAGTCATGTTATCAAATGGTGTTCCAATAGAAACAGTATCAAAGCTATTAGGGCATGCCAAATTATCGACAACTCAAATCTATGCCAGGGTAGTAGAAACAAAAATAAGTCAGGACATACAAAATTTGCTTATAAAGTTTGAAAAGAAAAAGCAAAAAAGAATGGAGCTGGCAGAGTGATGAAAAACGTTTTTAAAAGGATGGATTTAGAGGCTGGCTATTTAAAAATGATTTTTCATGACCGTTCTACACTGAGCGTGGAGAATCCATCATTTTAAAAATGCAGCAAGCTCGCCCAAGCGAGCGCGGTAGAAAAAAAAATCAAAAAGCATTATTTTTTAATTCAGTATATTCTTGTTCAGATACTTTGAGCGAGTAAATATTAGAACTAAAAGTATTTTTGATAAGTTTGAATTTTCCAATAGTGTCTTTGAATTTATGCTTCAGTTCATTTAATTCGGCTTGTTGTTTAAAGTAGGCATTACGATAATACGTTAATGCTTCATTCTCTGCCGTAAGAATTGGTTTTGTAATAGTTGATTTTTCCAAAATCAATGGTTTAGTCTCTTTAATGCCTTGAAATAGAGATTCTAACATTTTCTTGGTGGGCTTTAATTGATTCTCTTCAACTTGTCTCAAGATTGATATAACTGCATCGATACGTTTGTTTATAACGTTTTGAAGAGACGTTCTGTTCATTCCTAAAGTATCATAGGGAGATAGGTTATTGTCCTCAAAAAAAGCAATCATAAATTCTATGGATTCAGAATAACTTGGACTGATTTTTTTTGAATATTTTTTAAACTTATCAATGGTTTTCTTCTTTAGCCGAATAGTATTAAAATCATCCATAATTAATTAAATTGTTACAATAAAACACTGTTTTTACTGCTGTTAATTTGAAATTTACGCAAAAAATAGAGATTGATAATAATAATTAAGAAGTTAATTTATTGATTATCAATAAATTGTGAATTAGTAACATCGCGCAGCGTGTTACCCTCTTGCTTTTCCCCTTAGATTCGCAATGTTATTTACATATAGCTTTCTTTTAAGATAATTGACCTTTAATAATCAGTTATCTTTTTTACGGGAAAACCCTCAATAATTATAAGTAGCAATCAACCGATAAAGGAGAATTATCCGCTAATATAGTTTAGACTTATACTTTTAAAATCCTTTGTTATTTTCATTTATAGTAGTTCATTAATTAAAGCTATTGAGAATAATGATACAAGTTTAACTTATACTGCTCCCTATTTCAAACCTCTTTAGATATTTTAAGAATTTTAAGAGCTTCTGAGATACCTACATTAAAAAGAAGAGCAATTTACTTGAATGATATTTTAATTTCGAAAAAAACTTTATAAACTACCCTTTCGAGTAAAGCATAAGAATCAATTACTGTCTATTTTTGTTGTAAATCTAATTATAATGGATAGATACAGTAGAAATAGAATATACCTAACTAAAGAAGAACAGGAAGCAATTAAAAACTGCCCAATACTTTTAGCTGGTTCAGGAATTGGCAGTGTTATTGCAGAATGTGTATTACGTTTGGGTTTTGAGAATATAACGATTATAGATGGAGACCAAGTAGAGTTGTCTAATCTAAATAGACAAAATTATACAGAAGAAGATATTGCAACAGATAAAGTTAGCGCAATAAAAAAACGATTACTATCAATTAATAAAGAAGCAAATATAAATGTGTATAACTGCTTTTTAACTACAGATAATGTGGAAGATTATATTATTGGCCATAAAATAGCAATTAATGCTTTAGATTTCACTTCGGATGTTCCATTACTTTTTGATGAAGTCTGTCAGAAAAAAAACATTCCTGTTTTGCACCCTTATAATTTAGGTTGGGGAGGTTTAGTGACAGTAATTACTCAAAGCGGTTTGTCATTAAATTCAATAGAAAAACCTAACGAAAAATTTAATGAAGTAAAAATGGTTGAGTATGCTTCAAGTTATTTAAAATTTTGGCGTACTCCGCATGATTGGATAGATGAGGCTATGGAAAAATATATGAAAGAAAAAGAAATTTTACCACCACCTCAATTATCAATAGCATCTTGGACGGTAGCTGCAATGTGTACACATTTGTTATTTAATATTGCAACAAATAAAAAGACAAAAACATTTCCGGAATTTTATTTGTCCACAATAATGAATGATTAAATCAATTTATTATTTGTAGCGTAAGTTATGGCTTCAGAAATGTTTGCTACTTCGAGTTTTTCAAACAGTTTCTTTCTATGAAATTTTACAGTATCTGGAGAAACAAATATAGCTTCTGCAATTTGATTTATTGTATATCCTCTAGTTGAGTGTTTTAGAATCTCTTTTTCTCTATTAGTTAATTTTACAATTTCAGTTTCTTTCCAAAAATCACCATCTAAATCGTAATTAAGTACTTTATCATTATTTTTATTAGTTACTCTAATATTTCCCGATTTAGTTTCAGAAGAAAGAGAAATAATAGCAATAGCCTTCCATAATTTACCTTGGTTTGTTAAAAACAAAGGTGTCATTTTGTGATTAATTAATGTTTTCTCACCATTTTGATTAGTTAAATGGAAATCATAAGATATTGTATAGTTCTTTCGTTCCTCAAGAGGTACTTTTTCATAATAATTAAAACCGATTGTATTAACTCTTAAAAGAAGATTTAAATCAGATTCAGGGACATATTTAAAATAAAATGAATATCCCATTTTTTTTACTTCTTCAGCAGTATTACCACATAAAAATGAAGGATTATCAGAAACATAATCAAACCCTTTTTCCATATAATCAATCACAAAAACACATTTATAGGTTGTTCTAGCAAAAGCTTCGATAGAAGCTAAATAATTAATTGCTTGTTTCTGGTCTTCTTCTGAAACATTATCAACTCTATTTATATAAGAAAAAAAGTCATTCACATCTGCCATAAAATGGTTTTTAATACTAAAATAAGTTTTTTTTTTGAAATCCTACCCTAAAGGGTAGGATTTAAGTTACCTGTTTGTGTAGTTTTTGTCTAACTAATTGATTTCTACCTTTTTGTGTAACCTAATAGATGTTCTATCTAAATAGATTTGAGTATAAAATATAGATACTCATGATACTCGCAAAAAACTATTTAGAAAGACTTCCAAAAAAGCAATTATTAAATCTAGCAGAGTTTGTTGTTACAGAAAACTTCAAACATCATTCAAATAATAATCTACCTATAGATTATAAGAGTGATATAAATGCAATTTATAAAGAGGAATTAAGCTTTTATAAAAATTCAGAAGTCTATACCACTAAAGATTACTCAGGAGCTATTTTAGGAGCTATTCGTGTTTTAAAATGGAACTATATAGATGTATTACCACTTCAAAAGATTTTTAAAATTAATCCATTATTAGCACTCAGTAAACCCAACATAAATAACATTTACCATATAGGACGATTTGCAGTAAAAAAAGACGTACGAGACATTAATTTATTTAAAAAATTATTGGTCTGTGTAGCTGAACTTATTTGTACTCATAGTGGGAATGTAGCTTTTGCGGAATGCGACAGTAAACTACTAAGAATACTAAACCTATTAGGTGTAAAAACAACGGTAATAGGCGAGTCTGTAAATTATTTAGGATCAGAAACCATACCAATTGCTATGGACTATAATGGCATTATAGACTTTTATAATGAAAACAAACACTTAGTAACCAAAGCGTCTAATAAAACTTTAGAATCTTATATGGTGGTTCAAAATACAACTGCTAAACCAATAGCATTAAGTGCATAAAACAATCCAATAACTAAAAAAAACAAAAAAATGAATCTAGATAATATAAATAATATAGATTGGAGTTCTTCGGATGTTATAATGCAATTAGTGAAAGATATTGAAACTCCTTTAGCTTCCATTATTAGAGCTAACCAAAAATTTTCAAAATTAAATACTATTAATGCATTAAGTTCATTAAAGACTAAACCTAGTGATGTTATTTTTTCAAGCAGTCAAGAAATTGCTAAACTAATTGAAGAAGTGGTAAAAATAGCTGGCGGAGATAACGCTAAAGAAAAACTTCCTTTAATATATGAAATATACCACACCAATGAATGCGTGAAGTTAATGTGTACGGCTGAAATTAATCCCAATAAAATATCCAAGCAAGATACAGGCTGGCTTTTAAAAATAGAAGATGAAGTTAATAAGAATATCTCGCATAAAGATTTAAACCTTTTCGACCTATCCTATAAAATGGCAGTTAGCGAAAGACAATTACATCGTAAAATAAAAAACCTTATCCACTTAACGCCTAACAAATATATTAGAGTGTTACGCTTACATAAAGCAAAACAATGTATTGATGATTACTTGTACGACACCATTTCGCAAATTTCATACGCTGTAGGGTATTATGATACGCATTACTTTTCAAAACTCTTTAAGCAGCAATACGATAAGTCTCCTAAAGAACTTTTAAATGCTAGAAGGTTATAGGTTTTAGATGCATCAGTTGTTTTGGCAGTTTTGTAAGTGTTGTTCAACGTAGATTTACGCTTTAACAAATACATACTATTATGAAACTTACAGAACAACAACAAAAAGCACAAGAATTCTTATCAAGTATTTATACTAAAGCTTGGGAAGACAAAACATTTAAACAAGAATTGGTTGATAATCCAATAGAAGCTTTAAATAAGTTTACTGGTAAAGTAGCTAATTTCCCTGAAGACAAACAAGTAGTGGTGCAAGACCAAACTAACCCTAACAATATTTATATCAATATCCCTGTAAAGCCAAATTTGGATGATGTTGAATTAAGTGAAGAACAACTTGAAGCAGTTGCAGGAGGAGTACAAGACCCATTAAGCTGGATTTTTGAAAATGTTAGTTTACCTATTGCATTATGGATTTTAGGGGAATAAAAATAGACAGCATTTGAATTTCTTGTGTCGTCCTAAAATATGTTGACAGTTTTTAATAAAATTAAACCAGAGAAGTTAACTTCTCTGGTTTTTTGTTACCTGATACTTTTCATGTCATTTTCAACTGTTACAATGTCAGTTTTAAAATACAATCATCATATACATTTGAGTCAATTAATACTTAATACATAATTATTATGAAACGTGTACTTTTTTTACTAGGTCATTTAAACGATTTAGACATCGAATGGATGATAAAAAATGGTAGTAAAGCCGATTTAGAAACTGGAGACAGATTAATTCAAAAAGGAGAGACTATCGAGAACTTATATATCATTTTATCAGGACAATTGTCTATTACAGATGGTGTAAGCGAAAAACATATTGCGCTTATTGGCTCTGGAGAAATTGTAGGTGAAATGTCTTTTTTAGAATCTCGTCCACCATCAGTATCTGTTATAGCGACTGAGCCTTCAACTATTTATAGTATTTCAAGAGAATTAATGAATAGTAGGTTAGCTAATAACCTAGAGTTTAAAGCTAATTTTTATTATGCTATTTCATTATTCTTATCTAACAGATTACGTAAAACTACTAGCCAATTAGGATATGGTTCTCCAGATGAGGCAGATACAATTGATGAAAACGTTTTAGACGGTATCTCTCAAGCAGGATCGAGATTTGGTCAAATTTTACAAAAATTTTCTGAAGTATAAAACAACAATATAATGAAGAACATATTAATACTTTTTGGGTTTATGTTAACTGGTATATATAGCATATATGCTCAAGAAACAATTCCTGTTGATATTGTTAATCTGTCAGAAATTACTCTTGCCAAAAACCCAACAATTAAAAGAAATCTTTTAAGCATAAACAATGCAGAAGGCAATTTACAAATACAAAAAAGTGCTTTCGATTATCAATTAATTTCTGGATTATCATTAAGTCGTAATGCGTTAAATCTTTTTGAATTAGATCCAAGAAATGAATTTATATCTAACCAATTAAATTCAAAAAACACAGGAGCATCTGTTGGGTTACAAAAAACATTTCGTTCTAGTTTAACAGCTAGTCTAAGCGTGGATTATACTATGGCAAACGATAATTTTCCGTTTAATAGATTTAGTCAAAACGTAGGGTCTTATATAGAGGATCATTCTGTATCTAGTACACTTTCGTTAACACAGCCTCTATTAAGAGGTAGAGGAAAACAATTTGCCACTGCGCAAGAAAAAGCATCACTTTTAAATTTAGAAAGCACAAATGAGACTGCTCAATTTGCAAACTCTTTTGAGATTTTTCAAACAGGAGCAACCTATTGGCAATATGTTGCTGCTTATAAAAACCTTGAAATATTCAAACAAAATGAAGCTCGTGTCAGAAATGTTTTAGAAATAACACAAAAATTAGTAAAAGCAGACAAAAGACCTGCAGGAGATTTAGCGCAAATACAAGCAGATTTAGCAAATCAAGAACGTCAAACAAGAGTTGCAGAGCAAACATTATATAGTGCCAAACTAAATCTTGGACGCTCAATAGGGTTAACTGAAGAAGAAAGTAAAAAATTAGGGAATCCATTAGACGAGTTTCCAACAATTTCAGAATCTGGTTATATTAAAGAGTTTGACGAATCTAAATTTTTAGAAATTGCTCAAAATAATAGGAAAGATATTTTAGCATCTAAAAAAACACAGGAAGCATTAGAACTACAATTAAACCTAGCAGAAAACAATAAAAAACCACAATTAGATCTTACAGGCTTTGTCAATTATGGAGGTATGAATATGGGAAATGGTTTAGATAGAGCTTTAGCTACGTTCTCACGAAATGAAGGAAGTAATTTGGGCTATGGCCTTAGTTTAAATTTGTCTTTTCCAATTAATAATAATCTAGCAAAAGGTAGTTTTAAACAAAATGAAGCAGTCTTAAACGATCAGCAAATTGCTAATGAAAATTTGAAAAGAAATATTGACATTAATGTTTCTATTGCATTAAATAATTTAAGTAATAGTGTCAAGATTTTAGAAAAAGCAATGGAATCGCTTAACTTCTATCAAGAAGTTTATAATAATGAACAGGTGAAATTTAAAAATGGCTTAACCATTTTATTAAACTTAATACAATTTCAAGAGCGTTTAACTTTTGCGGAATTGGATTACTTACAAGCACATCAACAATTTGCATTAGCAATTATTAATCTTCGTTATGAAACAGGAACATTATTAGTAGATCTAAATAATAAAGAGAATTCGAGAATTAACAAAGCATTGTTTTATACAATCCCTAATTAAAATAAATTTAAAAAAATATAATCATGGCAGCAGGATTTTTTAGAAAAGCAGCATTAGAGAAATTGTCTACACCCGAAAAATTAGATCAATTAATAAAAGTAACTAGCCCAAAAGGGTGGATAGCTTTGCTTACTATAGCAATAGCACTAAGCACAGCTATTGCGTGGTCATTTTTTGGTAGTGTAAAAACAAAATTAAATGTAGTAGGTGTGCTATTAGGAGGAGAAATTCACGAAGTCGTTGCTACTTCTCAAGGACAATTAATTAGTCTTAATGTAAATATTGGAGACAAAATTAATGAAGGAGATGTTATTGCAAGTATTGAGCAACCAGAACTTTTTCAGCAAATAGAAGAAGTTAAAGCATCTCTTAAGGAAAGAGAATTCGATTTGAAACAGCTATTATCTTATGGTAATCAGGATACGCGTTTACAAGGGCAATTAGTGCAACAACAACGAAGCTCTATTGATTTACAAACACAAACTGCAAATAAAAACTTAGAATTCTTAAGTAATCAAT
>Ga0209185_1001879_pt1 | contig 16329 bp, 16 predicted proteins | sample SidtaG_2_FD_187425 | JGI IMG/M metagenome (GOLD analysis project Ga0209185, IMG submission 187425) | Marine algal microbial communities from Sidmouth, United Kingdom - Sidmouth_Asex2 metaG (SPAdes) (version 2) | ecosystem: Host-associated > Algae > Red algae > Unclassified | place: Sidmouth... | reverse complement strand
AAAAATAGGCTTACAATTTTGACGTGGTTATTTTTTCGATATTTTTTCTTACAAAAACCGCACATAGCCTACGCTACGTAAGGATTTTTGTAGGGAAAAATAGCGGAAAAAGAAACCGTCAAAAAGCAAGGATATTTTTGTCTCACTACTTAGCTGTATGGCAAGATATAAAACTCTCTATTCGTCGAAACGCTCCAGATTTATAATGTAATTGAAGTATTGCCCAATTACACCATGAAATTCATAAGAGAAGGAAGGTGCTAAAATTGACTTAATCTCTACGGCTATCTTTTCTTTTCCCTTTTCCGCTGCAATTACTTTTTCAGCACCTAAATCAACTTCTCAATTAGGATCCCATTCATCTAACGGATATGGGTCATGCGTAATCGTCCATCCTTCTGCGATGAGCACCTCTTTTACAAGGTAATGATATTTATCTTTTGCCATAGATATTGTACAAATTTAATCTTTTTTGAAAAAATAAGCACGTCGCTATCCCTATTTATACACAGCTACACAAAAATCAAATCTTCAAATTCACCCGAAACGTAGGGACAAGGCATGCCTTGTCCCTACGTTTCGTTTCGGTTGCAATAAAATCACATCTTCAAACCCAACTGCTTCAAGTACTTCTCCAATTCCATTTCATCATAAATTAAGACTTCCCGCGCTTTGCTACCTTCGCTCGGACCTACGATGCCGAGTGATTCCATTTGGTCCATGATGCGTCCGGCGCGGTTGTAGCCGAGTTTCATGCGACGTTGAATCATGGAGGTAGAGCCAAGTTGGTTTTGTACGACGGTACGTGCAGCATCGACAAACAATGAATCTAAGTCTTCGATTTTGATGCCCGATTTGCCTTCTGCATCGAGTTCTGCGCCAAATTCGGGCAAATAATAGGGTTCAGAATAGCCATTTTGGTTTGCAATGTAGTCGATAATTTCTTCTACTTCGGGCGTATCTACAAAGGCGCATTGGATGCGTACCATTTTGCCATCTACGGAAAGTAGCATGTCGCCGCGCCCGATGAGTTGGTCTGCGCCGCCGCCGTCAAGGATGGTTCGCGAGTCGATTTTTGAGGTGACTTTGAATGCCATTCGCGCCGGGAAATTGGCTTTGATAACTCCGGTAATGATGTTTACAGAAGGGCGTTGTGTAGCGATAATCAAGTGAATCCCAATCGCCCGTGCCAACTGCGCGAGGCGACCAATCGGCAATTCGACTTCTTTTCCTGCCGTCATAATAAGGTCAGCAAATTCGTCAATGACCAATACAATAAAAGGTAGGAAACGGTGCCCTTTATTTGGATTGAGGCGGCGTTTGGTAAATTTTTCGTTGTACTCGCGAATGTTGCGTGCGCCGGCTTTTTTGAGTAATTCGTAGCGGTCGTCCATTTCCATGCAAAGGGAGTTGAGTGTGCTGACGACTTTGGTGGTGTCGGTTACGATGCCTTCCTCTTCGCCGGGTAGAAATCCGAGGAAGTGTTTTTCGAGTTTATTGTATAGAGAAAGTTCGACTTTTTTCGGGTCAACGAGGACGAGTTTGAGTTGCGAAGGGTGCTTTTTGTATAAAAGCGACATAAGTATCGTATTGATACCCACCGACTTACCTTGCCCCGTTGCGCCTGCCATCAAGAGGTGAGGCATCTTTGCAAGGTCAGCAACGAAAACTTCGTTGGTGATGGTTTTGCCAAGTGCAATGGGCAAATCCATCTTAGCGCGTTTGTATTTTTCAGATGCTAAAACCTCTTTCAATGAGACTATCTGTTTGTTCTTATTCGGGACTTCGATGCCGATAGTTCCCTTTCCGGGAATGGGTGCGATGATACGAATACCCAATGCCGCAAGGCTCAAAGCAATATCATCTTCGAGGTTTTTTATTTTGGAAATTCGCACACCGGGCGCAGGGACGATTTCGTAGAGCGTCACGGTAGGCCCTATCGTGGCTTTTATTTTCGTTATTTCAATTTTATAATTTAAAAGGGTTTCTATAATTTGGTCTTTATTGCGTTCCAATTCGGCGCGGTCTATTTCGATTTTTTGGTCATCATAGCTACGCAATAGGGCGAGTACGGGCGATTCGTAGGAGGGCAAATCAAGTGTAGGGTCGTAGGGTTCAGTGTGGTCGATGTTATCTTTTTCGACGTTGAGTTTTTTGGTTTCATCAAATGCTGGTGGGACTATTCCTTCGCCGTCATCGACGATTTCTTCTGCTTTTGGTGCTTCTATTTCTAGTTCTGCACCTTCGCCGAGCGATTTTGGTTTTTCGCGTTTGGTATCGCCGAGGCTGAATGCCAATTGTCCGTCTTTGATTTCGGGTTCGATGACCTTGCCATCCGGCTTGATGACTCTTCCGATAATGGGCTTAGATTTGCCACGTTCAAGCGAAGGGCGTAAGCCCTCTCCTGCTGCTGATTCTTCTTCTAAGACTATGCCTTCATTAGTAATTTCCGGCTGTTTCATTTTTTTGTTTTTTCCGAAAAATTTATCGAAATCAAGCCCTGTTAATTTTTTAAAATTATATGCAAAACGCTCGCTGCTGAGTTCATTGAAATTGGGATTGAACCGCCATATAGCGATGACCGATACGGTGAATAAAAGAAACAAAATCATACCGATTTGTCCTAAAAATGCACCTAACCAACTACTCATCGCCTCACCAAATGCACCGCCCCAAGGGAAGTGCGATTGCGTGATGACACCCGGTTCTACAAACAAGAAAGCTAATAATAAAGACATCCATAACAGTGAGAAAAACGCAAAGCGAAAAGTCTTATAAAACCGACTCAGAGGGCGATTCAATATCCAACTCACCCCCGTTGCAAAGCACAGAAAGACAACGATATACGAAGCTACCCCAAACCACATATAAAAGAACTGATGCGACACAATCGCACCGAGTCTGCCCAACCAATTGGCAAGTACCGCATTGGTGTCAAATAGGATGCCCCACGATTGGTTGAGGACTTCGTCTTGGTCTGCTTCCCACGTAAATAGGTAGGACGTAAAGGCTATCGTCAGGTACAGTGATAGCAGTACAAACAGCAAACCAAATATTTTCCATACTCGCTCATCCTTCGCATCAAATTTGAAGGAAAGTTGGTTGAAAATTGATTTTTTCTTTTTCCGCGTTGCTCGCTTTTTGGTTGCTGCCATTGATTGATAAAGTTCAAGTTTAAGTGTCAAGCGCAAGTACAAATTGTCGCTTAGTGTTTTATAAATTTTCTTCGATGATTCGGGTGTTGTACTTGAGATTGCCACCGAGTTTTTCTAATCGTTTTTTGAGTCTCACGAGTTCTGAGCCTATTAATTTGGGGTTCGGAGTTTTGATAAAACGATGCGTCCGAAAACAGGTTGATAGCCCTTTAATTGCTCTGATAGTTCATCAAGCGAACTATTTATTTGTCTGGCTGCTTGTCGTAAATTTGAGCCTTTCAATTCTACAAAATACACCTTTTTTTCTTCACAAATCAAAAACACAAAATCAGCTTTTTTTAGTTCGCTACTATCCAACAAACAACCGTCCAATTCAAAATTGGAGATGAGTTTTTTTTGGTCATTTTGCCAAAGTATTTTCTGCCTTTGCGTTCTTCCAAAACAACTTTTGAGCGTTTGTCAGACCACAATTGGCAATCAGGCATATCGAATGGGTCGCACATGGTTTAGGTTCAAGTTTTATTGAGATTTACTCAAATTCAATGTCCATTAATTTATCAAATTCGGCATTGATAATATCAGATGCACTATCAATGCGCTCGGCTTTTATCATTGCTTGTTCTCTGTCCATGATGGACTCGGGCGGCGTGCCGGGGCGGTGTACGTACATGGCATCCGTTTTATCTACATCAATCCACAACTTACTGTTTATCAAGGCATTGACTTTTCCGTTTTTCGTTTTACCCAATTTTCCGGCATACAAAAGGTTGTTCACCGAACTCAAAATATATGGGCTGTGGGTGGTTATCATTACTTGACTATCGGTGGTATTGAACAGTAAAGCAACGAGTTCCATGATGTTTTTTTGGGCTTCGGGGAATAGGTGCGCTTCGGGTTCTTCTATGACGAGGAAAATGTTTTTTTTGTAGAGTATTTTTAGGTAAATCAATAGGAGAATCCAGAGGGATTCTTGTTGACCGGAGGAAACGTAATTTAGTGGTAAGTATTCATTTTCATTGATACGTAAACGTTCTCCATTTGTATTATCATAATTATAATCTCCTCTTAAAATGTTACGGATTAGTTTCTGTGCTAATTCTGTAATTTCGTTATTTTTTTCTTTTGTTAATAAAAATTTTTCTTCCGCGAGTTGTTCGAGACTTTTATTGAATGAGGACTTTATTGAGTTAATTTCTTGCATAAACTCCGTCATTAAATAATCCGCATTATCCAAAAAATTGGATTTACCAATATGAGGTGATAAAATGGTTGCAAAAGTTCTTACCGCAGGTATGAACACAACTTCTTTTTCATCATTAAACAGTTGGTTAACCCTTTGACCTATTTTATTGATAAATAACTTTTTTTTAGTTTCAAAACCAACTTTTTCTGCTTGTGTTTCGGCTAAAGGAGTTCTATTTCTTTGTTTATAAATATGTTTCTTTATTAATTCATATATCAAATTAAATTCTTTTATAAATTTTTCACTGTGAGTTAATTTATTCTTTTCTAAAGAAATGAAAATATTATCTGAATAATAGAATTTTAAAAAAATTTCTTTGTAATTGGAATTTACTCCCCAATATTTGAACAATTTCTCATCGATATTATCTAAAAACCCCCAAAACGGATTAATATCAACTAATTGATTTTCAATTACTTCCATGAAAAACTCCAACACATTCTCCTTCAACGACTTAAAAAAATACACCGCCTTAGCTATCGTGCTCTTGCCCGACGCTTGTGGACTGATAAACACCATAAAGTCCTTGATTTCCATATCAAGGTCTTTAATCGGTCCGAAATTTTTAATAATTAGACGTTGCATAATTAATTTTGAATGAGTACGTAACATAGACATTCCTGTCTATTTATAAGTAAGCGCAGACAAGAATGTCTGTGTTACGTTCTACCTTTTATTTTTTTCAAGAAGTCCTACTTTTACAGCTTCCTTTTTTACATCGTGCAGTTGTACGACATTTTTCGATTTCTTACGTAGGCGCATATTGAGAAACTCAACAACCATCGAAAAGAAGATGGCAAAGTAGAGGTAACCCTTTGGTATGACGCCAACTTCTGAACCTAATACGGAAAAATGCGCAAGGTGTGCCGCTTCTGTTATCAGCATAAATCCAATCAATATCAGGAAGGACAAACCAAGTATTTGGATAGTAGGGTGTTGGTTGACAAAACGCCCCACAGGTACGGCAAACAGCATCATTATAATTACCGAAATAACGACCGCAATAATCATAATCAAAAGTGCGTTAGGCACGCCATTGGTCATACCAACTGCAGTAAGTATGGAGTCGAAAGAAAATACGATGTTGATGATACAAATCTGAATGATGACACTTTGTAAAGTAACGCCTTTTTTCTTTTTAGCATCGTTGCCATCGTGTGCCTCGCCTTCGAGTTTGTGGTGAATTTCGGAGACGCTTTTATAGAGTAAAAATAGCCCTCCTGCAAGCAATATCAGGCTTTGCCCGGTAGGTGCAGCTTTTAGCCACGATAGATCAATGTAAAACAAAGACGCCGACATACTGATGAGCCAACTAATCCCGAATAACAAGGCAATACGAAATACCATCGCCAATATCATCCCGATATTGGTCGCGCGACCCTGTTGTTCTTTGGGCAGTTTTCCGGCAGCAATGGAGATGAAAATAATGTTATCTATCCCCAATATAATTTCGAGAAAAGTAAGTGTCAGTAAGCTCATCCAGGCTTCTGGCGAGGAGAGTACAGCTACGAGCGCATCCATAATTTCTTTTTGACGGTAAACGGCAAACGGTAAACGGCAGACGGTTTTTGCTTATAAAACGTCCGAACCAACACCAATAGTCGTCATCCGATTTTTTTAAACTTAATGAAGCTGTAAAATTACTAAAACTATTTGTTTGAAAGGAACTTTTGAGGGATGGAATGATGGGATTTTCTGTTTTTCAACATTTACCGGATATTTAATAGCTAATTTGCAGGAATATTTGTAATTTGTGTACAGAATATAACTTAAAAAATTTACATGGAAATTAAGTCGTATATAAAAGACCATAAGATAGAGGCGGTAAATGTTTTAGTAGAATTAACTATTGGTGATTATCTTGAAATTGCAAGAGATGTATTAGGCAGTAACGATCTTTAACGCAGACGAGTTATTAAATCTACTGTGAGTAAGTAGTGAGACGAAAATAGGCTTACAATTTTGACGTGGTTATTTTTTCGATAGTTTTTCTTGCAAAAACCGCACATAGCCTATGCTACGTAAGGATTTTTATAAGGAAAAATAGCGGGAAAAGAAACCGTCAAAAAGTAAGGATATTTCTGTCTCACTACTTAAACAACTGAAAGAAGATTTGAAAGTGGGGTGTACGATACCACCTATTATTCTTGCACTTTCGGAAGATGCTGTTGGAAGTTCATTTAATTATAAAAATTACGCTCTACAAATTCAGAAATACCATCGTCCATAATTACAGCGTAATCTTTGAGAAAGAGATAGATGAATCCCTCATAAACAACATCCGAATGTCATTTGAATACTTGATAATTGACCTTCTACATACCTATAAACTGAAAAAAGTAGCAACTGAAAATTATGATAAAAAGACTTGGCACTTCAAAATGATTATTGATTGGTATTTTCCTACATTATAGGAGGAAAATACTGAAAGATATTTTGATAACAACCTAAAGAAGCAAGATACAATACTTGCCCCTTTATAGTTGTTTGTTATTGCTGATTTGAAAACGTTGGTACGGTTTTTTTAGTTCTCTTTTCCCTTTGTCTTTTTTTGCTTTCGGCGAAACTGCTGAACTTTATAAACTCCATAAATACTATAAACTAATCACGTCGTTAGCATTTTTGCCATCAATTCCTTCATCAATTTATAGGCAACCATAGCAGTCATATTATTGACATCTCTGATGGGATTGTATTCTACGATGTCTGCGCCGATGATTTCTACGGGGATATTCTGGATAATTTGGAGCAACTCGCGAGTCGTCATACCGCCCGGTTCGTGGTGCGAAATGCCCGGCGCGAAAGCCGGGTCAAGCACATCCAAATCCAAGGAAACGTATAAAGTCGATTGCAAAGTTTGTAGAAAATCAAGGTTAAAATCTTTCATTTCGATGATTTTGACGCCAAATTTATTCGCTTGTTCTTGCTGATGCGTGTTGAGCGTGCGGATGCCTACTTGTGTAAGCGAATTGACCTTGCCGCTTTCCATCAATCGCGCGAAAGGCGAAGCGTGTGAGTAAGGGTTTTCGTCAAAATTATCATACAAATCAGCGTGAGCATCTAAATGTAAAATATTGATTGTCTGATATTTATCTAAAAAACAACTGATGACAGGGTAGCTAATCGAATGGTCGCCACCGAGAGAGATAACTTTATTTCCATCCGTCAAAAGTCCCGATATTTCTTTTTTTATCGTGTCAAATACTTCCTTAGAATTTGTATTTTCAAAAGAAATATCTCCACAATCTACGTAATTAATGCCGTCTTTAAACTCCACGCCATTCTCCGAAAAAGAATTTGCCGAACCTTCGCTGTCCATCAGCCGGATGCGTTGCGGCGCGAAAGCAGAACCTTTGAGAAATGAAGAATGTCCGTCGAAAGGTATGCCTATGAGTTTTATCATCGAATGAATGAATGAATGAATGAATGAATTTTGAATGAATGAATGAATGAATTTTTGAACGAATAAATGAATTTTGAATGAATATACAAATTTAGCACTTACGAACACATTTTTAAATATAATTTCCGCCACTGAACTTTTACATCCCAATATTCGTTAGTACCTTTGTAAACGAAGTTTAGGAATAGGTTTAATTTGAACTTATCAAATTTGGCGAAGCCAAAAACAATTTTAACCCTAAACTCCGTCTTAAACTTAACAACATGGGGTCGCATGGTATTGACAGCAAATGCCATTGAGTCGTAAGCGTGTCGAGTCACGAATATGCAAACTCGTAAAACCTGTTATTCAAACAACTTTTTCAAATGGCAATACACAGTATGCCATGGCAGCCTAAGCGATAGCTTAGCACGCCTTTGTGCCGCTCGCTTGACGCCTGATACACAGCAAGTCGCACATCAACAACTTTCAGGCTTATCCGGCGGTGTCCGTTCTTGCATCGTTTGGAGAAATTTCAGAGAACTGGGGCGTAGCTCGTGGGCAACCTGACCTTCCTGCGCCTAAGATACGATAGGTTGCTACACACGTAGAAAGCTGCTGAATACTTTGTCTGGACGCGGGTTCGAATCCCGCCGACTCCACACATTATGGTAGAGGATAGACGGCGAACGGATGCTTCGCTTGACGGGCTACCAAAACTAAAAGGCAGACATTGAAAAATGTCTGCCTTTTTTATTTTCCATCGAATGAAATCTCCGTCATTCGTCTTTAATCACCGACAAACAAGCCTTCAAGCTCTCGCGCCAATGTGGTATTTTTATTCCAAAGGTTGATTTAACCTTCCCTTTATTTAGTACGCTGAAATGAGGTCGGGCGGCAGGTGTCGGATAATCTTTCGTTTCGATAGGAAGCACTTGACAATCAATGTTTTCTATATCAAAAATAGCCTTAGCAAAATCGTACCAAGAGGTCACGCCTTCATTGCTAAAATGGTAAATACCCGTAATTTCTTCCGCATTTATTTCTTCTAATTTTCGTAAAATTTCGAGCGTAGTCACTGCAATATCTCGCGCATAAGTTGGTGTACCTACTTGGTCGAAAATAACGGTCAATTTGTCGCGGTCTTTGCCAAGTCGTAGCATGGTTTTCACAAAATTGTGTCCAAAACTCGAATATACCCACGAAGTACGCAGGACAATAGCACGCGGATTTATTGCCAAAACTCGTTCGTCTCCTTTCAATTTTGTGGCAGCATACACGCCACCCGGCGAGGTCGAATCCGTCTCTACAAATGGACGATTTTGAGTCCCATGATAAACGTAATCGGTCGAATAATGAATCATCACTCCTCCCCTATCGGTACAGGCTTTTGCGAGATTTTCAGCACCTGTTACATTGACTGCACGGGCGGCGGCTTCGTTGGTTTCAGCTTTATCTACGGCAGTATAAGCAGCGCAATTGATGCAGGTGTCTATGTGATTTTTCTCAAAAAAATCATGTACCATTTTAGCATCAGTAATATCAAGTGTGTCTCTATCATGAAAATGAAACGCCCAATCAACATATTGATTTTGAAGGACTTGTAATTCATTTCCAATCTGCCCGCTCGCGCCTGTAATGAGAATTTTCATTTGATGTGTTGACGAATTGACGTGTTAATGTGTTAATGTGTTAATGTGTTGATGTATTGACGAATTGACGAATTGACGTGTTAATGTTTCATCAACTCTTCAATACGTCAATTCGTCAACTCGTCATCTAAAAACCATATGCCTTATAATCTTCGGTAAATTCGTCGTTGGCAAACTCTGGATTGATAATAATATTGGTGAATTTGTATTCTTCGTACAGTCCCTTGTCGTCATATATTTCTTGCATGATAGGCACCATCAAGTTTTTGTCGATATACAGAATTGTCGTTTTTGCATAAAAATTAGGTACAAGAATCGTCGTTCCTGCTTTGACTTGATTATAATGCTTTATTCCGTTGATTTCCATGAGCATATGCTCGCTCACTCGCTTACTTTTAGATATCTCACGGAGGTACATATCTTTTGACAAAGTATATTTTTCGTATTTGAAATCGTCTTGTTCGAGCGTCAATTTATAACAATCTATGCCCATCTTTGTCACTTGTTCGAGAGTTAGATATTTTTCATAATCCTCACTGATCGTATAGTCGCCTATCGCTTTATTGATGGAATATAAGAGAATATCCGCCGGAGGTTTGAAACCTGCCGTGAGCACAGAATGGTGATTACCCTTACGCATCCGCGAGTTGTTTGGACTCAAACTGATGTTGATATACGGGAAACCATTGGGATTTATGAGGACTTTATCATTATTTTGTCCTTCTGTCCACAGGATTTCGAGGCCATCACTGGGGTAGTATTGTTTCATGTAAATGCTCAAAGGTTGCTCGCGGATTCGTACATCTGTTTTGCTTTCAATATACTTATTTTCAAAACGTTCTTTTATTTCCAGTGTAAATGAAGATGTTTGAATGTCATTGATAGCCGCAAACATGTCTTCCAAAACTTCACGCGAAGTCTGTGCGTGTAGCTGTACGCACAAGGAAAAAATTGATAAGAGAAGAATTATTTTTTTCATATTCATAACACAGACATTTTTGTCTGTTTTTGATGTTTTATAGATTCTCACAGACAAGAATGTCTGCGGTACGTTTTTCTCACAGACAAGAATGTCTGCGGTACATTTTTCTTACAGACAAGAATGTCTGTGCTACGTTTTTCTCACAGACAACAACGTCTGCGTTGTGTTTTACTGTTCAAAGGCAAATTGTATGAGGTTCGCGCCCATTTGTAGGGCTTTTTGGCGGATTTCTTCGGGGTCGCGGTGTACGTCAGGGTCTTCCCAACCGTCGCCCAAATCGGACTGGTAGGAATAGAAACACACCAACCTATCTTCCCACATAATACCAAAGCCTTGCGCTGGTTTTTTGTCGTGTTCGTGTATCTTGGGTACGCCGTTTTTAAATTCGTATTTTTGACGATAAACGGGGTGGCTAAAAGGCAATTCGGTAAATTCTTTCCCAGGGAAAACCTTTTTCATAGCAGCTCGCACGAATGGATCCATACCGTAATTATCATCAATATGCAGAAAGCCGCCTGCGAGTAGGTACAAACGCAGGTTTTCTGCGTCCGTATCCGAAAAAACGACGTTTCCATGCCCCGTCATGTGTACAAATGGGTAGTTGAACAAGTCGGCATTTCCAACTTCTACGGTCGCATAGTCAGGGTCAAAATTAGTGCCGAGTTTGTCGTTGCAGTATTTTGCCAAGTTGGGTAATGCCGTTGGGTTGGAATACCAATCGCCGCCACCACTGTATTTGAGTAGGGCGAGTTTCATGGTAGGTTTATCATTCAACGTGGCAGAGCAAAACGTTAAAAGAGATAGTAAAATTATTAGTATGTTCTTCATTAAATAAAAATTGGTTGAGTTGGGTAATTCGGTAATTGTTTTCGCGTAGCGAAAAGAAAAAATCATTAACCATTAATCGTTAACCATTATTAACAAGGTTTATAATATGACACGCTGCCAATCCTGCGGTTTCTGTTCGTAGGCGGCTATTGCCGAGACTGATTGCTTGATAGTCTTGTTGCAAAGCTAATGCCACTTCTTCGGGCGAAAAATCGCCTTCTGGTCCGATGAGAATGAGCGTATCTTTTCCTGCATTGCAAGCGTTTTTGAGGTGCAGCTTTTCGCCTTCGTCGCAATGGGCGATAAATGTACGGGATTTCGCGGAATTTTGTGTGTGAATGAGGTCTTTAAAATTTGTTAAATCATTTAACTTTGGTAGGTAGGCTTTGAGGGATTGCTTCATGGCGGTGAGCATGATTTTCTGTAATCGGTCTACTCTAATGTGTTTGCGTTCAGAGCGTTGGCAAAGAATAGGCGTGACTTCGGAAATACCAATTTCAGTGGCTTTTTCAAGAAACCATTCTAATCGACTGATATTTTTGGTGGGTGCGATGGCGATGTGTAAATGTATGCTGGGCTTCTGGTAGGCTTGTTGATTTTCGATAATCCGCAGGGCGCAACGTTTGCGGGTCGCTTCTGTGATTTCTCCAGTATAAAACCCGCCTTTTCCATCTACAAAATGAATGATGTCGCCTATTTTTTTACGCAAGGATTGGGTGCAGTGGCGGGCTTCTTCGTCGGGGAGGGTGGCGGTTTGCCCATCAATATTTTCTGTGAAAAATAAATTCATTTGTTGTGAGTGATTAGGTGATTGGGGAATTGGGGGAATTGGGGGAATTGGGGGAATTGGGGGAATTGGGGGGACTGGGGGACTGGGGGACTGGGTATGTTTTGCTTCGCAAAATATTTTTACCCGTCAACTAATTACCTAATTACCTAATTCACGAATTACCTAATCACCCAGTCACCTAATTCACGAATTAACTGCTACGCTTTGTTCCTTTTTCTGCGTACTCTATCACTACATCGTAGTAGTCTTTTTCTCGTATTTTTGCTTCGAGCCAGACTTTATAATTGATACATTTTTCGAAGGGCTCGCCATATCGCGGATGTGTTTTGATGAATGCGTCGATGCTATTTTGTTGCTCTTTACTGAGGTCAAAACCGCCATTTTTCACGAGCATATTGAGGAGCGTTAGGAAAGATTTGAAGATGATATTTTTGGGTTCGGCGAGGAGTTTTTTGTACATGCGTTTGGTGCGACGCAGGTGGTCGAGTGCGTATTTATATTCTTTTTTCTCAAAATATATAATCGCCTCCATTATAGCTATCTCCATGCGAAATTCTCGCGGCAACTTGTCATGTATTTCGGTGATATAGCAGGGCGAAAGTTGCTTGAGTGCATTGTCGTAGCCTTCTTTGGCAAAGTGTGTCTGTACGAGTCTCCCAAAATGCCCGACAAGCACACTTTGCGGCAATTCGGAAAGGTGTACAATATCGCGTCCTTGCAGGTATTCTTCGGTAAAACGGTCGAGTGTTTTTAGGCTTTTGTCAAGTTGTCGGGTGTGGAAATAAACTGAGTTTTGGTAGGTGACGTAAAAAGGTTTAAACTTATCTTCCAGAATGCCATCGTACTGTGTCAATGCTTCGCGCATTTCGTCAAGATAAAGAATGGATTCGGGTATGCGGAGCAGCCAGTGATATGCCGCAATAATCCAACTTAAACTAACGATTTTTCTCCTATGATTGGCTTTTTCTTGAAAATCGCTCTGCATAAATTCTTCATAACCTTTGATAAGGTGTTCGAGCAATAGGTCATATTTTTTTTCTTCATACAGAATGCTTCCAATGGATTGATGTACATTATAACGAACATTAAATGAGGTCTTGGCAAGGTCGGATTCTAAAAGTTTGTCTTTGATTTCACGGAGTGCTTTTACGATTTCTTTTTCGGTTTTGCTGTTGTGGATACTTTCGGTCAGCTTAAAAGTAACGGAAGCCAATAAATAGCGTAACTCGCTGATGTTATTGTGTTTAAGTCGTATTTCTCGGCGTTTTTCGATATAGGTGTGCGAATTGACCATACCAACAAGGCTGCTCATGCTGATGAGTTCTTTGTAGATAATCATTGCCAATTCGTAGGCTTCTATTTTTAGAGCTTTCTTTTCGGCTTCGAGCAGAAGTGTGTGGGCGGAACTGTAATCGTCTTTATTAAAAGCGATTCGTGCGAGCATAATCATGCGATGCACGACCAACTCATCATCCATACGGCTATATTGCACGAGCAAAATTTGTTGCACTTCATCAAGCAAGCGATTTCGCAAGCGATAAAATGCATTTTTGCTCATACCGGGAAATAGCTCAAGGATGATTTGTTCATTGTTTTTATACGTTTGGTGATAGTAGGCTTCGAACAACTGCACAATCTTGCTCTCTTTCTGGCTGGTTCTCATGCGGTTGACGAAGGATATAAAGTTTTTTGCCTCTTTATCACTTAACGAACGTATGATGTCCTCTACTTTTTTCATTTGTATCGTGACGACTATTATTATCAGGAACAACGCAAAAATAAATTCAGATTTTAACTTGTTCTTTTCTCCTTTTTCTTCGTTATGAAAATCCTTGCGTAGCTTGGCTATACGTGGTTTTCATGCCTCGAAAAAGAAAAAAATAACGGCGTCAAAAAACTTAATTTATTTATGCCTCGTTCCTAAGTGAAAGAAATTAAATAACATGTGCCATTATACTCGTCTTTTTTCCGTCTAAGAATCCTTTGAAATCCTTATCCCGAATCGGGGTTCGGGACAGGCTGTAGCTAAGGCTATGTGCGGCTTTCAAAAAATACTTAGACAAAAAAAATACTTCGCATTATGGGACATCTTATTTAATTTCTTTCACTAAGTACGCCGTCCAAAATGTTTATTTAAATTTTACCGACGCCCCACCTTCTGTAAGTAAGCTCTTTCAGTGGAACAAGTTCCATTGGAGCAAAGTATTTACAATGAAACTTGTTCCATTGGAGAGGGAAGATAATTTAAACTTACTTTTGTTACTTATTGCTTTGAACATTTGATAACTGGGAAATTCGGAATTAGGTAAAAGCCTGTTATTTGATTTTTTACAAAGTAAAATAAAAAACGTATATTTTATTTTTAGCTAAAAAATTAATTAATAATCAATAGATTATGAGTCTAAACTTAATTCCCCAGTTCCCTAATTTCCAAAATGTCCAAAGGTACTGTCTTAAAAACTAAGTCTAAAAATTATATGAATTTAGTTAAAAATTTACAAAAATAAAAGGTTTTCTAAAATAAGTATCAGGAATTGAATAAATGTACATTCTTCGCGTCGTTATTTTTTCTTTAGACGAACCAAATTTGACGCGAATACTCACTGTCTTTAAGGAAAATTTGGTGAAGTGTAAAGGAAAAAAAACAAGTCGAGAATGTACATCTATTTTGTTCCTGATACTTAGTATCAGGAATTAAATAAATGTACATTCTTCGCGTCGTTATTTTTTCTTTAGACGAACCAAATTTGACGCGAATACTCACTGTATTTAAGGAAAATTTGGTGAAGTGTAAAGGAAAAAAAACAGGTCGAGAATGTACATCTATTTTGTTCCTGATACTTAGCTACGGAACTATTTTTTGTGTTTTTTAGAAGTGAAAAGAACAAGCATAATGGGGCAAGTTATTTATTTTCTTTCACTAAGACTTTAACAATGATGTCTTGATTTAAGGTTTTAATGCTTTTTTATTTTGCAAAAATTGCCGAAGAATTATTTCTATTCAAATAAAAATGACGAACAATCCCGTAATAATAGCCAAACAGGCTGACCGCGAACTCTGTACTGACGACTTTAATCGTCAAGTGAATTTCATTTGAGTGTATAAAACATTAGGGGCAATTATATACAAAAGGTGCAGCGCACCGTCCCCGTTTGTAGCAAGAAAGCTCCTCCCAAACTCATAAGGTGCGTTATCCCGTATAGCTATCGGGAGACTCCGTCTATACGCACTAACAGGGTCTCCCGATAGCTATACGGGATAACGTACCTCTAATGCCACGAACTTGTGAAACATTCAAACAAATTAAAGTTCCCCTAATATTTTACACACTCATTTCATTTTAATTTTCAAATAAATAAAAATCAATTACTTATAAATATTTTTTATGCCCTTCGATGGCTAAAGTCGTCGGTACGGTATTCGTAGTCAGCTTGTAAAGCAATCATTACAGTATTTACAACTAATTGGTCTTTTGCAAAATTTAAAACTTGTTTTTCACTTAAAATGCTTACCGTCATATGATTTTTACATTTAAATTTAAAATTGTTTTAATTCACAAAAAAAAAATATAAAGTGCTAATTATCAGATAATTAATTTAAAATAATACAAGTATTTTCAGAACAATCTAAAGAAAATGTACTATTATTCGATTTGACTTTGGCTTACATTTGTATCATGCAATTGTATGTAGAACTTAGGTTTATAAATAATTGACAAGTTTAGCGAGCTTATTTTTTCTGAGACATGGGGAAAGATAATCTCGGTTGAGCTGAGACATAACAAATAACCCCGTCATGCGTCACATACGTAGAGATTTCAATAAAACATATTGAATAATTTTAAATAAATCAATCTGTCTTTTCGTTTATCGTAGCAGTAATAGTAAGCTACATGATTGATTATTAGAAGATTGGATTCATGCTCCAACAATGTATTAAGATGTTCATTGACACAATCTGCAAATTTTAAAATACTTAACTTTTTTTGATGTGTATTCCATGCTTTCCACTCATAATGCTTAAAAAGTGGGATGAAAAACAATAGTAACCAAGTAAGTATGAAAGCGGCTGAAATTGAGCTATGCATTTGCATAGTGAATTTTCAGGCAACGCAGAGTAGCGGAAAAAGATTATTTACTCAATATAAAATATTTTGGAATAAAGTCTAATATAAAGGAAAAAGAACAAGTCAAGAATATACATTTATTTTGTTCCTAATGCTTAGCACATTAAACCAAAACACCTGTTCGAAGATATATTGGTGAACGTAATTTATATATGTTTACACTTGGCTTA
>Ga0209185_1001873_pt1 | contig 16380 bp, 13 predicted proteins | sample SidtaG_2_FD_187425 | JGI IMG/M metagenome (GOLD analysis project Ga0209185, IMG submission 187425) | Marine algal microbial communities from Sidmouth, United Kingdom - Sidmouth_Asex2 metaG (SPAdes) (version 2) | ecosystem: Host-associated > Algae > Red algae > Unclassified | place: Sidmouth... | reverse complement strand
AGTTGATATGAGCCGCAAACAAAAAAGGTATGAAGAAATAATGGTATCTTTTTTGATAGAGATACAGACTATCCAAAATAGCCCTGATAGTAGTGGTATCGTTTTTGTGAATGGCTTGTAGGGGCAATCCCTTGTGGTTGCCCTGCTTTGCAGATTGGCAAAAACGATAAGAACGGATAGCAGGACCAAAACGTCACGACGAAGCAATTGACCTTTCGCTCCTATTAATTTTTGGAGAAGACCACAAAAAACCAAATGAAAAACACCAAAGCCCACCTCGCCCTCCTCGTTGTAAACATCATATACGGCGCCAACTACGTCATCGCCAAAGAAGCCATGCCCGCCTACATCCAACCCTTCGGCTTCGTCTGCATCCGAGTAACGGGCGCATTTTTACTCTTCTTTTTACTCCACAGCTTCCTCATCAAAGAATCCGTTGACAAAGCAGACATTCCCAAGCTCATACTTTGCGGTTTTTTTGGCGTCATTTTCAACCAATTGCTTTTTTTCAAAGGCTTATCCCTCACCAGCCCTATCAACGCCTCCCTCATCATGATAACCACGCCCATCATCGTCATGATAATCTCCAGTATTCTCATCAAAGAAAAAATCACCAAAAACAAAGCAGCAGGGATCGCTTTAGGCGCAATCGGCGTCAGCATCATCCACTTAGTAGGCGGCGACCAAAAAATCGAAGGCAATTTATTGGGCGATATTATGGTCTTACTCAACGCCATCTGTTATGGCTCATACCTCGTCATGGTCAAGCCCCTAATGAACAAATACAACCCCTTCACCGTTTTAAAATGGGTATTTGGCACAGGCTTATTGGTGTGGTTCGTCGGATTTTCCGAATTCAACGCCATTGATTGGGCATCATTTTTGCCACACATCTGGTTAGTGGTCGCCTACGTTGTGATTGGCACCACCTTTTTCGCCTATTTACTCAACACCTATGCCCTCAAACGAGTGAATCCCTCCTTAGTCGGCATTTATATTTATTCACAGCCCATCATAGCCGCCCTCATAGCGATTTCCCTGGGCAAAGAAGGATTCAGCAGCATCAAAATCATGTCAGCCGCCCTCATATTCACAGGCGTCTATCTAGTCAGCAAAAACAATGATTAAATAAAAATCTTAAAAAAGAGAACAACAATTTTTCTATTCTAAAAATTTATTTTTAGGAGAGAACGGTCAATTGCTCCGTCGCAAAGCACGGTCTCGCTATCCACTATTATGGCAAAAACAACAACAATAATTCAAATAAGAACCGCAACGACAAAAACTACTTAAACCACAAAAACTACTTAAACTATTTTGCCATACCGCTACTATCGAGTCTATTTTGAACAGACAGCACCACTATCAAATTGAACGAAAACCAATAAAAAGAGTCTAAGTAAAATGGCAAAAATAAAGAGAGGTATTTATCACGTCCCTTTCGTCCCTTAAAACTGTCCTCTTGCTTAAAAAAATGAAAATTTTGTAAGGAAAAGGGAATAACAAACGTCCCTTCGTCCCATTTAAACTAAAAAAACATGAAACGTATCCTCTTATGCCTACTATTCTTAGCAGGAACCACACTTTTTGCAGGAACCACCATCGAACAAGCCAACGAAGGCTACCGATTATATTTGACCGTACGAGACTACGACACCAACGAAATATTAGAAGGCGTCACCCTCAATGTACTCAACAAAAAAGACAGCACCATCACCGAAATATTCTCCGAAAATGGCAAAGTCGAATTTGATATAAAGCCCGAAACAGACTATGAAATCAAAGGCGTCAAACAATACTATTTAGCCAAAAAAGGCGAAGTCAAAGACTGTTCCGTAAACACAGAAAACAGCAGTAAAGCAGGCTATTTAGTTTGCACCTCTGGCATGCGTATGCCCGCCCCACCCATCGGCAAAACAATCGTCGGCGATTTACTGATGGAAAAAATAGAACTAAACAAAGTATTCGTTTTTGAAAACATCTACTATGACTTAGACAAGTCCTTCATACGCACCGATGCAGCCATCGAATTAGACAAAATCGTCACCATCCTACAAGACAACCCCACCATCCTTACAGAATTAGGCTCACACTGCGACAGTCGAGGGAGCGACGAATACAACATGGAACTATCCCAAAGACGAGCAGAAGAAGCCGTCGCCTACATCGTCAGCAAAGGCATCGTCCCCAACCGCATCAAAGCACAAGGCTACGGTGAATCAAAATTAGTAAACAACTGTAGAAACGGCGTCCAATGCGCCGACAAAAAACACCAAAAAAATAGAAGAACCGAATTTAAGATTATTGGGGTTTTGGAGTAGGGGAGCAGTTCAATAGCGTTGGCGAAATACCTCGTGGAGACACGTTGCACTGCAACGTCTTTGTGTATTGTCGGATAGCGAGACCCTGCATCCCGACGAAGCACCGAACCCTTCGCTCCAAGTTAGAGAAGTCATCAAAAATATTATTTGCAAAGATTGGATATTTTGTAATAATCATACCACAATAATCCTCTACCCATACAGCAGTACCAGAAAAAAATGAAAAAAATAGTCAAAAAAATAAACTATACAAACGAAAAAAACACTGAATCACATTTCGATTTGGTAAGCTTAGAGGAGATTTTAACGAAAAACCCAAAAGACCACAACCAATTTGAAAACCATAAAATCTCTTTTTTTGCAATAATGCTGATAACCAAAAACAAGGGAACGCATAGCCTAAATTACCACGAATATGAATATAAGGAAGGAACAGTTTTTACAATAAGAAGAGATAGTATTCATAAATTTTACAGAAGCAAGGCAAAGGGAAAACTCTTCGTATTCACAGAAAATTTTGTGGTTCATTACTTAGACGAACAACATTCTTTGAAATTATTTCAACTTTTTAATGAGCTATTAGGCTCTCCCAAAGTACAGTTATTAAAAGAGGATTTTAGCGAAATTGAGCAAATTGCACGGCAAATTGAGAAAGAGTATTTGGAGGTAAAAGATACGCATTCTTTGGAAATAATCAGGAGCTTGGTACATGTTTTAATAACAAAATTATTTCGCATTAAATCAAGAGGAAATGACCGTTTTGAAAACTCTAAGTACATTTCAAAATTTATAAAGTTCCAAAATTTAGTTGAAAAAGAATGTTTTGAAAATAGGACAGTATCCCATTACGCCAAAGCAATGAACGTTACTACAAGAACACTTAATAATGTTACGCATAGCATTATCCATAAATCTGCAAAAGCCTTTATTAATGAAATTTTAATTGCTCAGATAAAAAGATTGTTAATCAATACGCCCTTAACCATAAATGAAATCGCTTATAAGGTTGGATTTGACGAAACAACGAACCTATTTAAGTATTTCAAAAAATATACAGGGGCTTCTCCTAATTCATTCCGTACCAAACATCGTTAAATCCTACCTAAAATCACAACTTTCCGATTTTAACCCTATAAAAGTCCTTTTTTACCTTAAAAATACTTCACCAACCTGCTAATTTTGCACCATTATATTTATTCACTAACTATTGAAATACGCATTGGAAATTAATAGCGTTCACTAGCGTTTCTACCATGCAAAATAGCCTCGATAGCAGCGTTATAGCTTCGCTTGGTTCTGTAGTGCTTAGTGCTGTAGTTCTTGGTTCGGTTCTTTTGTGTTTTGTGGTTCTTACTATAGCTATAGTAGCGGATAGCGAGACCCTGCGTCACGACGAAGGATCAAACCTTTCGCTCCAAAAAAAAATAACTTTAAAAGCGTAGATCAATAATAAAAAAAGATGATGACAAATAAAGAAGTAATAGCTGCCTTTTATGGCAAGGCATTAACAGTAAATACTGAAACAAGACCCACAGCAGTATTGACGCCAATTTTGGAAGATGATTTTAAATCTTCTGGTTCGGTTGATTCTAAAGACAAAAACCAATTAATGGGACAGTTGGAGTTTTTTTGGAAAATAATTCCAAACCTAAAATGGGAGGTTCAAGAAATAATTAATGAAGGAGACAAATACGTTGTAAGAAGTATTGCTTCTGGAAATCCCAATGGAGATTTTATGGGGATGCCAACGGATGGCACAAAATCTTTCAAAATTACAACCATTGATATTCACTCTATCAAGGATGGAAAAATTGTTAGTACACAACATGTGGAAGATTGGGCGACTGCAATGAGACAATTAAAATCATAAATAACCAAATAATTCAATTTTTTCTTAGAATAATTTAATTATGAAATTTAGTAAATTAATTTTATTTAGCCTTTTAACATTGCTATTCATTACTTCTTGTAAAGATGATGATGACGATGATGATATGCAAATGACAACGATAGTCGATTTTGGAGATGCTCCTTTAACGTCGATTATTCCAACAGCAAGTGTGGAAGTCATTACGGAAGATTTGGTTAGATACCACACCATTAATTTTGCAGGAGGTAATTATACTTCCAACATTGTAGAAACCGAAGATGGAATTGTATTGGTAGATTTAGGTCCAGAAATACCTAATACGGGTACTGAGCTTAGAGCTTATGCGGATGCTATAAACAAACCGATGAGCGTCATCATAACACATGACCACGGCGATCATTATGGGAATATTTCCAGTTTTACGGATGCCACTGTTTATTCAGAAGCAAGTTCTGCTGAGGCATTAATGGCTGATCCAGGTTTTACAGATGTATACACTAATTCCGTTACGGGTGTTAGCTCTTCTCAAACGATTGCAGGCGTAGAATTTAAGTTTGATAAAGTGGCAAATGCAGAAACAGAGGTAAATGGCTACGCTTATATACCATCGCTTAAAGCACTATTTCCTGGAGATTTAGTTTACAATAGAACCCACTTTTACATAAGAGAATATACACCTTTGGATGGTTCTGATGAATTGGATAATTGGGTTGATGGTCTAAATGAATTGAAATCAACCTTTGGCAACTATGACCATGTTTTTATGGGACATGGAGGCAAAAGATCAGATGTAAGCACGGTGATTGATGAAGGTATTGCCTATCTAAATGATGCGCAAGGTTTAATAAAAGGAACTAAAGAATTAACTGCTGGTGGTTTTGCGACGACCAATCAAGAAGTAGTTGATGAATTGGAAGTATTGTATCCTAACTATTTAGAAGGTGGGATAGAATTATCACTTCCTGATGCTTTCTTTCCAGGAGATCCAGGAGCAAACTGGTTTGGGGAAAGTGAAGTCTCTAATATTGTGATAGAGGTGACTACATTTAACCTAAATGCAGGAGTAGATGCAAACGCTTTTGAAGACAGAGATGCTGAAATAGAACAAGATTTTGCAAGTGTACAACCAGGATTCATTAAGCGCACAAGTGGCTTAGATGCCAATGGCAAATATGTTGTGATGGTTTTTTGGGATTCTTTAGCAGATGCTGATGCTTCTATTGCAGCCTTCGGAAACGACCCATCTGTTGCAGATTATTTCGCAATGATAGATGGCAGTACATTTATTGTAGAAAGATTTACTTCGCTTTCACTTCCAGATACAGATTTTGCATTAGCTGCAAATAATGTAATCGAAATTACAACTTTCAACCTTAATGCAGGAGTAGATGCAAACGCTTTTGAAGCCAGAGATGCCGAGATAGAACAAGATTTTGCAAGTATACAACCAGGATTTATTGAGCGTACAAGCGGGGTAGATGCTGATGGAAAATATGCTGTAATCGTATTTTGGCAAACCTTAGCAGATGCTGATGCCTCTATTGCAGCCTTCGGAAACGACCCATCTGTTGCAGATTATTTCGCAATGATAGATGGGAATACATTTCTTGCAGAAAGATTTGGAATTTTCAACTAATAAAAAATAATTCAATCATCATAGCCCTTACACTTACACAATGGGCATCCATAAAATCAAAAAAAATATGAAACCTTATGTAATCGAAGTGACTACTTTCAAATACAAATCGACAGTAGATGCGAATGAATTTTGGATGGAAGATGCAAAAATTGAATCGGATTATACAAAGCACCAACCTGGTTATATAAACAGAGAAAGTGGTTATTCAAAAGATCAGAATGAAGTTGTGGTTGTTGTCAGATGGAAAACACACGCAGATGCGGAAGCTTCTATGACAAAATTCATGGCAGATGAATCCGTCAAAAAATTTGCAAACATGATAGATGAAGCGACCATGAAGATGGCAAGATATGAAGTGAAATAATACGTTTTTAACGCATTAGTATTTTTCTAATTTGGAGCGAAAGGTTCATACAAAACGCTTAAATGGAAAGCCTGTTCAAATCGAACAGACTTTCCATTTTTTTTTGTCATTCAGCCAATGATAGAAATATAAGTACTACTATTGAAGGCATTAAAATTGTATAGAACTATTGAAAGAAAGAAAATTTTACTATTATTTTGCTAAATTCAAAATTACATAGACCAATCCCATCAAAATGAACAAAACTGAGCTAAAAGAATTAGTGAAATCAACTTATCCCTATTTAGACGATATTGCGCTAAATCAAATTATTGAATCTACGAACTATATAAAGCACACTAAAGGAACAAAACTCATATCTGAAGGAAAGAGCCACCATTATTTTTATTTTCTAGAAAAAGGAAGCGTTAAATCATATTACCTGAAGGGCTTCAAAGAAGTTTGTTTGTGGTTCGCCTTTGACCATGAAATTGTTTCAACGATAAAGACTTTTGAAGGAAAACCCTCCAATGAGACCATCCAACTATTAGAAGATTCCGAATTGATTCAGTTTAATATTAAGAAATTCAAAGATATTGCCAAAACAAATTTATCCGTTAGTCAATTGATTACCGAATTAATCACCGAACATGCAATTTTTTTAGAAGACCGACTTTATCAATTACAGTTTATGTCGAGCAAGGAAAGGTACGAAAATTTGCTAAAGACAGAACCTTCTGTACTACAGAGATTATCCCTTACGGACATAGCTTCTTTTTTAGGCGTGAGTAGGGAAACATTGAGTAGAATCAGAGCGCAAAAGTAGCTTTGTGACATTTGTCAAATAAATTTAACTTCATAGTTTCTACCTTTGCCGCATGAAAAATTATATCGAATATCTAAGTAAGAAAATCTGCAATAAATCATTAATCATCGTTTTGTGTTTTTTGAGTTTAACGTTTACAGGCTGTTTCAAATGGGGATCTCGGGCGTATGATCAATACCCAAAGGAAACAGCTCTTGATAAAACCTATAACTATGAAGGAAAAGTAATCATCATTGGTGCTGGTGCATCTGGTCTTGCTGCTGCAAAAATACTGGAGCGAAATAATATAGATTACCAAATCATTGAGGCTACTAATCGGTACGGAGGCAGACTCAAAAAGAACACAACCCTTGCAGATTTTCCGATTGACATTGGAGCAGAGTGGCTCCATAATTTACCGCCCATCTTAAATAAGTTAAAGGGTAAAGCAGGTGACGAAGTAGACGAAGAACTCATACCATACCATCTGGAAAGTGCGTATAATTGGGACGGAAATAATTATACAGAAGTTTCAGAATCAGAACGTAATGCAAGGTTCAAATTTATGCCAGAATCTAAATTCAAAAAGTCCACTTGGTATGACTTCATAGATGAAAATTTCGCTAAAGAAGTAAAACACAAAATCAAATTCAACGCTCCTGTAACAGAGATAAATTACTCGGAAAATCAAGTACTTATAACAACGAAGAATGGAGAAGTTCACAAAGCAGATCGAGTACTTTTGACTGTTTCAATCGGTGTTTTAAAATCAAACAATATCAACTTTATTCCACAGTTAAGCAAAGAGAAGATAAAAGCTATTGAATCCGTCGACTTTCATCCTGGATTTAAACTGCTGATGAAATTCACTGAAAAATTTTATCCTGACGCCATTAATTGTAAGGTCGAAACTGGTGAAAAAGGTTATTACGATATTGCTTTCAAAAAAGAAGCTAAAGATCATATACTTGGATTGTTAGCAACAGGAAATTCAGCAGAAAATTACTATAAACTTGGTTCTGAAGAGGCAATTGTATCAGCCGCAATAAAGGAGCTAGACCAAATATTCGATGGAAAGGCTTCTGAGACATATACAGGCGAATACGTCTTAGAAAATTGGGGACAGCACGAGTTCACTTTAGGCACATGGACAGAAGCATTCAGAGTTGAAAAATCCATTATTAAAACCTTAAACCAACCCCTTGACAAAAAAATATACTTTGCGGGGGAGATTTATGACGTTTATAAACAATTAGGAGTTCCCGGAGCCATACTGTCTGGATATTACTCAATTGACAAGCTCTTAACCAATCAAGAATAAACTGGCTACAATCATATGTAAGCTACTATTATGGTATAAATGATTGATGCTTTGAGATCCATAAAACACATTGAATTTAGAATTATTTATATACACTTTTAAAATTAACATTTTTCTAATTAGGAGCGAAAGGTTCATTGCTTCGTCGTGACGCAGGGTCTCGCTATCCGCTACTATAGCTATAGTAAGAACCAGAAAACACAAAAGAACCGAACCAAGCACTACAGCACTAAGAACTACAGAACCAAGCGAAGCTATAACGCTACTATCGAGGCTATCTTAAACGGTCTCAACAACAAATTTCAATGGAAAGCCCGTTCAAATCGAACAGACTTTCCATTTTTTTTGTTATCCACTTAATTATAGGGAAGCATCTGCTGAAATTAAAGTGTAGAAAGCATAATATTGTGTTTTTATAAAAAAAAATAGTGTATATTTGGTTTTTTTTAAATGTGACTTTTGTAATTTGTACTTGTAGTAATGTTATTAAAATATATGAATACATGTTGTTACTGTACTGATAGGATTCTTTATCAGTAGCTTAGACTCATGTTTTTACTAAAATAATAGTTGAAGCCTTTCTATTAATCTAGCAGAGAGGCTTTTTTTATTCATCGTACCACCATTACTCAATTAGGGTGGGTTCTAAAATGACAGGAGCTATAGAAATTTTTTAATTAATGTAGAACTTAGTCTAAAAATAAAACTTATGGAAGATAATAAAATGCTCAATTATATTGAAGGTGTATTAGAAAATATACCAACTGACTGGTTGAGTCTAACAACCCATCGACTAGATATTTATAATGAAAAATTAGCTAAAATTCAATTCTTAGAACAATTTGAAATCCTATTTAATGACAATAATTCTAAATTATCGGCACTAAGTGAATTACCTACTGCTTTCGACTATATTCGATTGGGTCATCCATTATCTTGTATAATGGAATGGGTAATTGCCAACTTAAATAATCTAAATTCAAATAATGTAATAAGTTTTTCATCAAAAACAATTCCTATTTTAGCAATTCTAAGAAAAAATTTATTAGATGATAAGAATACCCAAATTGTTTATAGAGGTGAATTACCAGATTTTTTGGATGTTGAAGTACTCAAGCATATTTATAATTATAAATTTAATCTAATAAATATTGAGAAGATTGAAGAGATTCCTGTGTTTAAGGGCAGTACTATTTTTATCTCACAACAAGATGAAATTTATGATATTGATCTCCTCCCCAATATTGACTTTTTTGTGAGCGTTCATGCTCACTTTGGAAGTGTTGTATTGGTAAATGGTAAAGACAATGAGAATTATATAGCAGACATTCAACATGTCCGAAGAAGAGAAACAATTGCAATGACACCAGCCAACTGCCTTCTTGCCTTAAAACTGTTAATAAGAAAATCTTCCGATACTGAGAAAAATAATATTAAGGCAAACAAAACACATGTCTTAAATTTAATTAAAGAGATTACGGGCACCAATACAAAGGTGTTACTTGGTTCCAGTGGGCTATCTATTCAGTATGCAATTTTAATGGGTTTAGTTCACGATGCACTGGAAAAACATAAAGGAAAAGATATAAAAATTATTATTCCTCCTAATTGTTATGGTGGAACAAACGATCAAGCAAGACGAGTTGCTGCTTGTATTGATAACGTTGAAGTGTTGGATTTACCAGTTGATGATGGTAACGATATGGTTCAAAGCATTGATATAATTTTGGATGAAATTGCCAAAGAAGATGCTGTACCTTACATAATCGCTGAAATTCCGACAAACCCCAGAGTTGAAGTTCCAAACCTTATAAAATTAACAGATGTTTTAAGCAAAGAGCGCAAAAATAAAAATGGCGAAATCACGATTAGCCCTGTTTTTATTTTAGACCAAACATTCTGTCCTAACGTACAATTTTTAAGTGAAGATGATAAGTTTTCAACTATCAAAACCATTGCATATATTAGTGGTTCAAAATTCCCAAGTGGTGGATTATGTAATGCGGGCTACTGTATCGCCAATAAAAAAGCGGATGATTTAATAGAAAAAATAGAACTACATTTACGACTTTGTGACAACGAGGCAACAAATCTGCAAATTGAAATATTAGAACAACAATTACCTTCAATGCAACAAAGAATAAAGGATGCTTACAAAAATACACGGGAATTCGTAAACTTTATTAAAGAGACTTTACCAAAGGCAAAAATAAATTTTGTTTCAGAAGAATTAGCAAAAAAAGGATTTACCCCATCTGTGTTTTCTTTAGACCTGCCCACTAAAGGTGATACTAAGGAAGAAAAAGAATCCTATAAAAGAGCGTTAAATTATAAATTAATCAATTTAATGATTGAAGAAATTCCTAAGGAAAGCAAGCACTGTGTGAACTATGGACAGTTAAGTGGCTTTACATGGTTTAAACGCTATTGGACTTTTATTGACTTCCAATGCGTACATCAATATTTTGTTAATGCCACAGTTACATCAAAATAATAATGAAGGAACACAGCCAAAGTTGCTCAAGCAAAACAACCACACAAACCACTGTTCATTTAGTCATCCAACGGAGTCGAATACAACGACTAAAACCAATCAAACCAAAGCCGCCGCCAACACCTCTGCTGCCGTATTCGCATAAATAAACTTCACCCCCTTAATAAACTCAGGATTGATTTCTGCTATATCCTTTTGATTGGCTTCACAAAGAATTACCGTTTTCATACCACTGCGTTTAGCTGCTAAAATTTTGTCTTTGATACCACCGACAGGCAATACCTTTCCACGTAGGGTAAGTTCTCCTGTCATTGCCAAACGAGCCTTAACCCGTCTACCTGTAAAAGCAGAAGCCAAAGCGGTAAGCATCGTAATACCAGCAGAAGGTCCATCTTTAGGAATGGCACCCTCTGGAATGTGTAAATGAATACTTCGTCCCTCAAAATCAGTAGGAGACAAGCCTAAGGTATCCGCATGGGATTTCAAATAACTCAAAGCAGTCGTAGCAGACTCTTTCATTACATCTCCCAAATTTCCTGTTAAAACGAGTTTTTCGTTTTTGCTTGCATTTAAACTTGTTTCGATAAAGAGAATTTCACCACCTACACTTGTCCAAGCCAAACCAATGGCAACGCCTGAAGGATTCGCTTCTTTATAGATTTCTGAATCAAAACGTTTTTTACCTAAAATCTCTGTAATGATTTCAGGAGTCAAAGAAGGTTTATAGGCTTCTTCCATTACGACCCACTTAGCAACAGAACGCATAACAGCAGCAATCTTACGGTCTAATTCTCTTACGCCTGCTTCACGAGTATAATTTTTAATGAGGGTTTCAAGACTTTTATTGCTTAACTTAGCTTGTTTTGCTTGTAAACCATGATTCTCTCGTTGTTTTGGAAGCAAGTGTTTTTTAGCAATCTGTACTTTCTCTTCCAATGAATAACCACTAATTTGAATAATCTCCATTCTATCCAACAAAGCAGGCTGAATGCTGTGTAAATTGTTGGCGGTGGCAATAAACATGACTCGTGATAAATCGTATTCTTGCTCTAAATAGTTATCGTAGAAAGAGTGATTTTGTTCTGGATCTAAAACTTCCAAGAGGGCAGAAGAGGGATCACCTCTAAAATCTTTGCCTACTTTGTCTATCTCATCTAAGATAAAAACAGGATTAGACGATTGGCTTTTTTTGATGGATTGAAGAATACGCCCAGGCATTGCCCCAATATAGGTTTTTCGGTGTCCTCTGATTTCTGACTCATCATGCAAACCACCCAAAGACATACGTACATACTGTCGGTCAATCGCTCTTGCAATGGAACGACCCAATGAAGTTTTTCCAACACCAGGAGGACCAACCAAACAAAGAATAGGCGACTTCATATCACCTTTTAGTTTCAATACCGCCAAATACTCAATGATACGGTCTTTGATTTTTTCTAAGCCATAATGATCTTCGTCTAAAATCGCTTTGGCTCTCTTCAAATCAAAATTGTCTTCGGTATATTCTTCCCACGGCAAGTCTACAAACATCTCCAAATAGGTCAATAAAATAGAATATTCACCTAATGCTGTATTGGTTCTTTCTAATCGGAGCAATTCTTTCTCGAATTTCTCTTTAACTTTTACTGACCAATTTTTGGTAGCAGCTTTTATTTTTAGCTTCTCAATTTCTTGATGTTGAGAATTGCCACCACCCAATTCGTCTTGTATGGTTTTGAGTTGTTGATTTAAAAAATAGTCTCTTTGTTGCTTGTCTAAATCGCCTTTGACACGAGTATGAATTTTGTTTTTTAACTCCGCTAATTGATACTCTTTATTTAAAAACTCTAAAACCTTTTCCGCTTTTGTATGAATATTATTAATCTCTAATAATTCTTGTTTGACTTTTGTATCTACATTCAGATTAGAGGCGATAAAGTGTGTGAGAAAAGCAGGATTGTCGATATTACGCAAAACAATACTCGCTTCCGATGGAATATTCGGAGAGGTCTCAATAATTAGCAGTGCTAAATCTTTGATGGTAGAGACTAACGCTTCTAATTCGGGCAAAATCGGTTCTTTCTTTTCGGGAAGTAATTTTATTTCTGCTTTTAACGTAGGCTCTATAGTTGTGAGCTTTTTGATTTTCATGCGCTCCTTCCCTTGAATAATGATGGTCGTATTGCCATCAGGCATTTTCAAGGACTTCACAATTTTGGCAATTGTTCCTACTTTATAAATGTCTTTTTGGGTGGGTTCTTCTGTGTCAGGTGATTTTTGAGCAACAACACCTATAAACTTACCCAATTTAAGGGCTTCTTTTACCGCTAAAATAGATTTGTCTCTACCCACCGTAATAGGCACAACAACACCTGGAAATAAAACAGTATTGCGTAAGGGTAAAATAGGAACTTCTTTGGGCAAAGCACCTTCGTCTGGACCATCTGGTTCATCTATAGCCACCAATGGTAAAAATTCTATGTCATCATCTAATAAATTGCTAAATAGGTTTTTATACATACGAGTTTTTTGGCGTTTGTTATTAGTTAATTGCTGGTATAGGCACAACAAAGTTACGATAAATATGAATGGTATAAAAGGCAAGTTTTGTGCCAACACCCTTTTTAGGCTATTTTGGCGCAATTTGATGGCAGATACGTGTCAGAACGACAGGTTTTTTTAGTTTATGTCGTTTTTGTGGTTCTGGTTCTTATACCAATCAGTTTTAAGAATACGTATTTATGAAACCATAATTCAAAAGATTTTATAATATAGGCAATGGAATTTCAGAAGAGCCTAATTCCCCAATCAACTAATATCACAATATCACTAATCAACCAAACAAAGGTACAAACCATCCAAAATAGACTTGATGGCAGTGGTATGGTGGCGAGGTAGGGACAGACCAATATAGCCCAAAACGTTGTAGGAGCAATCCCTTGTGGTTTCCCTGATTCGGACAGCCACCATAAGAACGAACAGCGAGACCATGCTCTACGACGAAGCAATAAACCGTTCTCTCCAAATTTTAAAAATAAAGAAATTGAGATGTAGAATAAACAAAAGAAGTAAAAAGGAAGAATCAAGAACAGCACTCGCTCATTGAGGCGAAGCCAAAAAGGAAGAACCAAGAACCATAGAGAACTACAGCACCACAGCACCAAGAACCTACTTATTAAAACGATACTTAATACCCGCCTGAATACCAAACAAAACATTAATATTCGGAGTGGTTTCGTTGATAATCTTGGAAAAACTGTTGATACGGCGATTGAAACTTGAACGAACGCCTAAAGAAAATAAAGTAGAATTGCCCAAATAAACATCGTAATCCATACCCAAAACAAGTCCCAAATTGTTATCAACTTGGAATTCGTCAGAAGTGGAAGAAATGCCATTAGTTTGAGAGGACTTGAGGTAGCCGTATTGAAAACCAATCAAATGGTTAAGAACCATTGTGTTTTTGGTAAGTCTGGATTGATGCGCTTTACGGTATTTGAATAAAACAGGAAATTGTGCATACTCATTGATTTTGTTTTGAATATATCCTTGATATTCAGCTTGTTGTACCATTGATGCATTGACAACCCATTCTGCTTGGATACCCGTATTGTTGTTGAAATCATAGCCCAAAGAAACCCCATAAGCATAGCCAGAACCAGGATGATAAGTTATCATCTCGTTTTTGTTGGCAGCATTGGCAATTTTATTTAAGGTAAAGACGCCATGATATTGTGAGAACGTTCCAATGTGAAAACCACTTACATTCTTCATCGCAGGCGGTAAAATCTCTATAGAAGATTTAGAAACAGGTTGTGTTAAAGCCAAATCCTCACCTTCAATGTGTGTTGCCTCAAATGGAGTTAAAGCTTTTTGAAATGCTTGAAGCACTTGTATGCTTGTTGATGCAGAAGCAGCACTTTCTGTTACAGTTGAGAACGTTTCTACAGTATTGTTTTTGTTCTCTTTTGGAGTATAAGCAATAAAGTTTCTTGATTCAAAAGACGGCGTAAAACCCAATAATTGATTGAATAAGAGTGCTTTGTTAAAGCTTGCTGTATTGTTGTTAGAGTTAAGTGTAGTATTTTGCTTATAGGAATTATTTTGAGTTTTTACTGGCGTAGAAACTTGGTTTGTTGAAGTGGTTGTGATAGGTAAAGCAAGGGTATTGTCTACCATTGCCATTAAAGCCGTAGCTTGTTCGTGGTGTTGGAGCAGTACCGTTTCATTAGGTGGCGTTGTTTCTGTATCCTCTTTAAATTCCAGCTTCTCCTCTGATTCATCTATTGGATTAATTTCGATAGAATAATTGCTGAAAAAATAAGCGGTACCAGAAAGCAACAACAACATAAATATGCTCGCTGCTGTCCAAAAACGAGGTTGTTTATAGATGGGTGTAGGGGGTGTCACAGCCGCAGGTATTTCTGGAGCTATTTTGTCCCAAAGTCCTACAGGTGGAGAAACCTGATAGTCCTGTAAGCCATTTTTAAAAACCTCATCGAATTTTTCGTATCCGTTGTTCATTCTCTTTATAAGTACTTTCTAATTGTTCCCTAATCATTTTTTGGAGCATATATCTTGCTCTCGCTAACTGTGATTTTGACGTCCCTTCACTAATCCCTAACGTCGCCGCAATTTCCTTATGGGAATAACCCTCAATCACATAGAGGTTAAAGACTGTACGATACCCAAACGCCAATTGTTGGACTAATTCCAATAAATCTTTGGCGGCTAAGTCTTGTAAAACAGTTTCTTCAATCACTTTAAAAGGCTGATAGTCGTTTTCAACAATAGGGTACATCTGTACCGCTTTCCTGTAGTGTTCAATCGAGGCGTTGATAAAAATACGGCGAATCCAGCCTTCAAAGGAGCCATCGCCCCTAAATTTGTGTAAATTATTAAAAATTTTGATAAACCCCTCCTGTAATATGTCTTGTGCATGGTGATATTCTTTCGCATATCGCAGACATATTCCAAACATCTTCGGAGCAAATCGGTTATAAAGAAGTTCCTGATAATGTTTTTTCTTATCAAGACAGCCCTTTATGAGTTGCTCATTCGAGGGATTTTGTTTTGGGGTATCCATAATTTTTAATACTCATTTGATTAGACAGTTAATAACGGGTTTTGGTTGTAAGCATTGCCTAATAACTGTTAAATTTTTTTTTTTGGAGCGAAAGGACAGCCGCTTCGTCGTCACACTCAGTCCTGCTATCCGCTAATGGAAGGCATCTCCAAGATGCCTTTCATTTCCTCACGTACTGCACCGCATTGGAAGGCATTTCCAAAATGCCTTCCATTTCCTCACGTACTGCACCGCATTGGAAGGCATTTCCAAAATGCCACAGATGAACCGAACAAGGCAGCCAACGCAAGCTTCCAACCACTACTATCAGGGCTATTCTAAAAGGTCGCAACTCCTATTTTCGGCAAGCATCACAACAACTAAAAAGTTTTCGGTCAAAATATCACAAAAGAACTGAACCACAGCACCAAAAACTTATATGAACTAAAACAAACTCATATCACTTATATGGTTGCAAACCACCGCACCACCGCACCACCGCACTTGTTCATTTTGTCTCAAGTCAGGTATTTTCCTTCA
>Ga0209185_1001872_pt1 | contig 16388 bp, 19 predicted proteins | sample SidtaG_2_FD_187425 | JGI IMG/M metagenome (GOLD analysis project Ga0209185, IMG submission 187425) | Marine algal microbial communities from Sidmouth, United Kingdom - Sidmouth_Asex2 metaG (SPAdes) (version 2) | ecosystem: Host-associated > Algae > Red algae > Unclassified | place: Sidmouth... | reverse complement strand
TCGTTGCATAGCCATAGCTACGGAACTATTTTTTGTGTTTTTTAGAAGGGAAAAGAACAAGCATAATGGGGCAAGTTATTTATTTTCTTTCACTAAGTGAAACATATAAAAAAAAGAACAATTCAGATGGGTAGATTATTTTCTTCGTCTTCCCTTAGTACCCGTTTATCGTAAAAAATAGCGTGACACCGCCCATGAAGTAGTAGTCGTTTACATCTGCGCCACCGCGTTGTGCGCCGCCTTCAAATGTGAAGGGTTCTTCGAGGTATTCGCTGGTGCGATTGGCGAGGGCTACGGCGAGGTCGCCTCTGCTTGTTGCGGCTCGTAGCACTTCTTCATCGACATAATTGGTGCTGACATCATCAAGATAATCGGTGAATGTCATACGGATGCCGCCCTCAAAACCAACGCTAAGGTTTTCATTTAATGCGTATTTTATACCCGCACCAAATGGTAGCGCGAATATCACTCGATTATACCTTTGCTCGTAGCCGCGTATGCCTTGTCCTTCAGTACCGAGCGGTTGTAACTCATGCCATACGCCCAGATATTCTGCTTTTGGGTTGTGGTGTGTCGCTGCCATTCCAACAAACACATAGGGCGAAAAACGAGTGTACATATTCGCAGGGCGAAAACCTAAGATGTTGTATTCCAAGCGAATGCCTAACTCTGAAAGAGTCGATTTGAAGCTAAGGTTGCGCTCCCGAAGGAGGCGATTTTTTTGATATTTGTCGTTACCGCTGATTTGTCCGCGATAAAAACTGCCTTTAATTGTAAGATGGTCAAAAGGTGCGTATCCTGCAAAAAAACCATACGAAAAGTGTGGTTCTTGTAAGCCCAAGCCTCTCGTCAAATCGCCTTGATAGAGCGATATACCTGAGAAAACGCCAATTTCCCCCCTTTGAGCATCCGAAGTGTAAGCAAGGGAAATGAGTAAAAGTAAAAATAGTATTTTTTTCATAGTTGAAATATTATTTCAAGTTTATGTGTTTCTAAAAATCAGAACCTATCTTGTCAAAAAGTATTCCAATATAAAAACTATATTTTTGGGTATTTATTTTCTCTGACACACGAAAGATGTCAGATACCCCGTTTTACTTGGGGAATTGGATGGTTGAGAATTAGGTAATCAAGAAATTAGTTGACTTGGTGAGCGAATATTATCTAAAAAACCACCTAATTTCTTTCACTTACCATTAGCAATATGAGAAATATAATTTTATTTATTCTAATCACGCTCGTTTTTACACAGTGTAAAAAAGATAGCGGAGATTTTGAGCTTGCATATAGTGTTGAATTTGACATTCCTGCTGGTATACCGCCTTTTCCATTTCAGAATGTAGAAGTTGAAGTACCAAATTTTAATGTCGAACAACGGTTTGCCAATGCTGGATTTACGGCAGATGATATAAGTACCATCAATACTCGCTCACTGCGTTTTGATATTTTGACAGGTGTACAAGATTTTGCTTTTTTGGAGCAAGCATACATGGAAATTCGCACCAATAACCTTCCTGACCAACTCGAAATCGGCTACCTCGAATTTGTCCCAAATAATCAAGGCAATACGCTCGACCTCATTCCCTCTTTACCCAATGTAGTAGATTATATCAAAGACGGAAATTTTATACTCATTTTCAAAATGGACCCCAGATATACGACTACTCAACCCACACGCGTGCGACTATATTTGAGTTTTGATGCCTTCGTGGAGTAAGTAGTGAGACAAAAATATCCTTAGTATCAGGAACAAAATAAATGTATATTCTCGACTCGTTCTTTTTCCTTTATACTTCACCAAATTTTTCTTAAATACAGTGAGTATTCGCGTCAAATTTGGTTCGTCTAAAGAAAAAATAACGACGCGAAGAATATACATTTATTTAATTCCTGATACTTAGTATTAGGAACAAAATAAATGTATATTCTCGACTTGTTCTTTTTCCTTTATATTAGACTTTATTCCAAAATATTTTGTACAGAGTAAATAATCTTTTTCCACTACTCTGCGTTGCCTGAAAATTCACTATGCTAAGGCATAGCTCAATTTCAGCCGCCTTGATTAGTGAAAAAATCTTTATTTCCTCTTTCATCCAAACTATTTTAGAATAAAGTCTACTTCACCAAATTCTCCTTAAATACAGTGAGTATTCGCGTCAAATTTGGTTCGTCTGAAGAAAAAATAACGACGCGAAGAATGTACATTTATTTAATTCCTGATACTAAGGTTCTGCTGAAATAAGGATATTTTTAAATTATTTTACAATAAAAAATATTTATAAATAATTCATTTTTAATAATAAATAAATTACAAAATAATTTTAATTAATTACAAAATGGCTATATTTCAGTGCGACCTACTAAGTAATTATAAATATTAAAAAAATCATAGCATGAAAGCATCAAAATTATTTACGTATAGTATTGTCATTATTTTGGCATTATTTTTACAATCCTGTAAGAGTGACAGCAAAGACGCTCAAATTCCACAATCCACCCAAACACAAGTCCAAAGCCGTACAGCAGCCCCCAAAGCCGTACCGAGAGAAAAATTCGACGCTGCATCCAATGCAAAAATTCAGAAAGTAATAGAAAATACTAACAAAAAAATCGACCAAACGGAAAAAGAAGTCGATAAATTATTGGAAGGAATTTAATTAGTATCAGGAACAAAATAAATGTATATTCTCGACTTGTTCTTTTTCCTTTATACTTCACCAAATTTTCCTTAAATACAGTGAGTATTCGCGTCAAATTTGGTTCGTCTAAAGAAAAAATAACGACGCGAAGAATCTACATTTATTTAATTCCTGATACTAAGTATCAGGAACAAAATAAATGTATATTCTCGACTTGTTCTTTTTCCTTTATACTTCACCAAATTTTCCTTAAATAACCCGTTATCCGCATCAAATTTGGCTCGTGTAAAAAAAAATAACGGCGCGAAGATGTAACGTTTATTGTTTTTTCATCCCCTACGTAGAGATAGGTCGTGACCTGCCTCTATCTTTTAGGACATATCACGACTTCTCCCTATTACAATTTTAACATAAAAAATAAATATATGAAAAATACTAAAAATTCTCTCTTCCTTTTATTAGGAATTTTTGTTTGTTGTTTGTTTACACAAACTACATTTGCGCAAGAAAAAGTGCAGTCTAAAAAGCAAGTTCAAGAACTAAAAACGCTTAGAAAAGGCGACAAAATACGCTCCAGTAACAGACAACGTACCGTATTGGACAGAAAAACCAAACCTACACAACGCCCTGCTACTCAAAAAAATAAGCCAAAACCACGAGTAGGAAACAAAGCCAACGTCAGAAAACCTGTACAAGCAAAAGGCAAGCAATTACGCCCAGTAGAAAAGCGTCTGCGCCCTGCCGCACAAAACAAAACCGCCACCCAAGGCAAACTTCGTGGCATCAGACAAGACAACATGGCACGCCCTCGCGCCATGTCCGCACAAAACCAACAAGCTATGCGAAGCGGGCACTCAAAAGTAAAAGCCATGAAAGGCAAACTCAATGCCGCTAAAGCAAAAGTTGCTAAAGAAAAAGCCGCCAATCCAAACTCCGCACAAGTGCGCGCCAAAGAAGCACGCCTCCAACAAGCAGAAGCAAAAATTAAAGCAATGGAAAGAGAAATTATCAACCAACGTAAAGCAATTAGCAATATAGCGCAGTAGATGTGAGACAAGAGACAAGAGAATAAGAGGTGAGAGATGAGAGATGAGAATAAGCCTGATTTTTCTTTGAAAAATCAGGCTTTATTATTTCGTTAACCCGTAACACACTAACTCGTAGCTCGAAAATTCGGCAACTCGCTACTATAATACAAGTGATAAAAATTGTATAACATCATGTAATCCAAGCCGTTCCATTCTTGATAGACGCCGTATTTGTTACCTTTTTTATGTGTCGGATGCAGCCAACGGTTATTGGATTTCCAACCGTCGGGGGCGGTGCAGCCGGGTGTTTGGAAGCAAGGACCGCTACGTGGTGCGGTGTTTAGAATGGCTTCGAGGCTTTCTTTGCTGATGCGTTTGCTGAGTTTTTTATCGTTCAAAACGGCGTCGGCGAGGGCATAGACCTCTTGGTCGCTTTTCTTACAATATGCGCCCATTTTGTTCCTATCCCACGAATCTGACGTGACCATCAGCGTAAAAATCATCGGGTGATTATAATGCGTTTGCACACCAAACAACCAATCATACGTACCGTGCAACACCGCTCCCAAGCCACGCGACTGACTACTTTGATAGCTTTTTCGATACTTTTTCTTCGTGATTCGGTTAGCAGTCTTAGCGATACTATACGAAAACGGACGTGCATCACCGCCCCAGCGATTTGGGGCTTTTTTGCCTGTTGGGTCTTTGATGTGCCACTTATTATTTCGCATAAATGACACCATTCGATGCGTGTTTGCCGCTGCCATATCGCCAAAACTTTGTCGTTTGCCCCAGCGTTCATTGGGTATCAATTCCGCCACACAAGTCATCCCCAACAGCAGACTAATCACTTGGTCTTGGCTCACAAAATCGCCATTTTTGATGCTCGCCTCGCCACAACCGCCATCGGATAACACGCAATTATAGGTCTCGTTTTTGCCATTCGGGAAATTCGGATTTCCGTTTTCATCGTACAAAATATCGTTCGTCACATCATCTCGGATAAAAAAACCGTCCAATTTTCCGGCTTGTCCAAATCGAGTTTCTGCCTCCTTATCCAGTCGTTCGAAGGCGCGAAAAGCGTAGTAAAGTTCCTCTTTCGTGCGCTCTGTTTCTTGCCCTGCATCGAGTAGCAAGCGCAATTCCGTAGCCAGCACCGTAATATAATATCCCAAGTGAATCGTCCCATCTCCCCAGTGCATTTTCCCCGTTCCTTTGGGTTTCTCGCACCCTGCCTCGCCCATCCACCAGTCCGCCTGACAATTCGCAGTCGGGTTGCGTCCGCCTGCGGGTAGGCTCTTACCTTGCCCCTCGCCGACAACCATGAAATCATTGACCAACCTATCGCGGTATTGCCAATATTTAGAGAGATTTTGTGATTCGTTTTGACTGAATATTGGGGTAGAAAAAAGACAAAAAATAATAGTCGTACAAAACAAACTAAAAGATGTCAGACATTTCAAAAATGTCAGACATCTCCTTTTTCCGGTATTAAAAACATTTATTTTCATAATTTATAATTTGAAAAAACCAACAAAAGCCCTTATCTTAGCAAAACGCTTTAGGGGTGTGGAGTATTAGTAACGAGTGACGGATAGCGAGTGACGAATAGTAGAATTTTGCTTCGCAAAATTTTTATTCAATTCATTCATTCAAAATTCACTCATTCAACATTAATAGCCACTGAGAAATTACTCTTAGAACCTGATACAGTTTATACTGTCGTAGGGAAAAGCAGACCCACCGCGAATCTAACTGAATTTCAACGTGTTCGCAAGTCGTCCGTCTGTTTTCTCCTGCAAATTAATCATTAATCGTTATACATTAATCATTATAAATGATTGTTTTTATCAATAAAGAAAAAAAAGAAATATCGGATAACACCGACATTCTACACCTGCTTCATGCAAATGGTATCGAAGATACCAAAGGTATTGCTATTGCCATAAATAATGAAGTCATATCGAAAACCAAGTGGCAAAATCACTTGTTACACGACCAAGATAATATTACGATAATTACTGCCACCGCAGGTGGGTAAACGTACAGGCGACTTCACAGGCTGACCGCGAATACCGTAATGACTGCTTTAGCTGTCAAGTGAAACAGAAAAATATTTATAAGTTATTGTTTTAGTTTCAGTTAAAAATTAAAATAAAACGCACTTGACAGCTAAAGCAGTCATTACGAAGTTTCCGGTCAGCCTGTTCAGTCGCCATGTCAACGTATTTTTAATAAAAAACATGGCGATTGAAGTCGCCTGTATAGCAAAGCATAAATTATGTCAATGACCATTTCAATTAATCCGACCGTTGAAATAGATATTACGGCAGGAAAAATGTCAGAAGAGCAATTTTTAGCTTTTTGTGCCGATAATTGCGAATTGCGAATTGAGCAAGACCAAAACCAAAATGTTATCGTTATGCCACCAGTTTATGGAGAATCCGGTTATTTTGAAAATGAGGCAAGCGGCGAAGTAAGAGCCTATGCCAAATCTACTAAAAAAGGAGTTTCATTCAGCCCAAATACAGGCTTTAAACTTCCAAACGGGGCAACTCGTGTTCCCGATGCTAATTGGGTAAGTAGTGAACGCTGGTCGAAACTCACGCCCGAAGACAAAAAGAAATTCTTGCGTGTTGCACCGGATTTTATCGTTGAAGTACGCTCGGCAACTGACCGCCTCAAAACCCTACAAAACAAAATGCGCGAATGGATAGACAACGGTGTCCGACTCGCGTGGCTCATTGACCCGAAAACGAAAAAGACGCACATTTACCGCGAAAATGGCTCGATTGATATTGTAGAAGGATTTGAAGCGGTCTTGTCCGGTGAGGACGTGATGCCGGAGTTTGAATTTGATTTGAAACTTTTGCGAATGCCCTAATGTAGCGCAATGCGTCTCGCTTGCGTATCCGTAGCATAATGCCTCCGGCTTGTGCATGTACACACGCGAACTAACGCGGCGCAAGCCGGAGGCGTTACGCTACGGTGATTTGCAAAATCGTTTTACGTTTTCACAAAAAAAGAAAAACACGAAATATAAAAGCGCATCGCGCTGACCCCATTTGTAACAGATGCTCAAAACAATTCAAAATTCAGATATGATAGACAAACAGTTAAAAGATTTATATTTAGAGAGGTGGGAACTTTTATCAGAAAAACTAAAAAATATAGTTGAAACCTCTGAATATTCGATAAAACCAGCAAATCCTCTTCTACTTACTTTGAAAGATGAAACCAAATTTATTGAGGCAGATATAAGAATTATGATTTTTGGACAAGAGACTAATAGTTGGGGTAAGGAGGGGTTTCATAACGACATCAATAAAACTTTGAAGCGGTATGATGACTTTTTTCACGAAAAAGGGTACTGGGAATATGGAAAAGGATTTTGGAACGGAGTGCTCTTGTTTTTAGATAAGATTCACGCTAAATATCCCAACAAAAAGATAGAGTTTATTTGGAATAATCTAATCAAGATAGGCAAGAGTAACAAGAGGGGTAAACCTCCTCATTATATACGCAATATAGAAAAAGAGCATTTCAATATAATAAATGAAGAAATAGAAATAATAAACCCCAACCTAATTCTTTTTCTTTCTGGTCCAAATTATGACTATATATTAGATAAAGAAATAGAAGGGTTTGATAAAGAAGGAAAGTTAGAAGGCTTTACGCCAAGAAAACTTTTGAAGTTTAAATTTAAGGAAAAAATTCCATGTTATAGAACCTATCATCCAAACTACATGTGGCGGAGCAGCAATATCCATAGTTACTATGGTGCAATAGTAAATGATTTGGATATCAAATAAAACTTTCTTCACGATAAAAATAATTCACACACAAAAGCGAGCCAAACCTCGCGCCACGATAGATAAATTATGAAAATAGAAACATTACCAACCAAGCATAGCATCACCCGCGAACCATTCCCGGCATCCAAGAAAGTATATGTCAAGGGAAAAATCCACGACATCGCGGTAGCCATGCGCGAGATTACGCTCGACCCGACGAAAGTGGACGGGGAAATGATTGAAAATGAGCCGATTACCATTTACGATACGAGCGGACCATACACCGACCCGGATGCGTATATAGACGTGCGAAAGGGTCTGCCCAAGCTACGTCAGCAATGGATTATGGACCGGGGCGATGTGGACGAATTGGACGAAATCACGTCTGATTACGGCAAAGAACGCCTGTATAGTTCCAAGTTTGATTACCTGCGTTTTGAGCATTTGAAAAAGCCTTTACGAGCGAAAAAAGGGCAGAACGTCACGCAACTGCACTATGCGCGAAAGGGCATTATCACGCCGGAAATGGAGTACATCGCTATCCGCGAAAATCAGCGGATTGAGGAGTTGAACGCCGAGCAAATCGGGCATCAACATTCCGGCAATAGCTTTGGGGCGAAGACACCGAAAAGTCATATTACGCCTGAATTTGTACGTCAGGAAATCGCCGAAGGTCGCGCGATTATTCCTAACAATATCAACCACCCGGAGAGCGAACCGATGATTATCGGACGCAATTTTTTGGTGAAAATCAACGCCAATATCGGCAATTCGGCGGTGACATCGAGCATCGAAGAAGAGGTCGAAAAAGCGGTGTGGGCATGTCGCTGGGGGGCGGATAATATCATGGATTTATCCACCGGAAAAAACATCCACGAGACCCGCGAATGGATTATCAGAAACTCGCCTGTGCCGATTGGAACGGTGCCGATTTATCAGGCATTGGAGAAGGTCAACGGCGATCCTGACAAGTTGACTTGGGAGATTTTCCGCGATACGCTGATTGAGCAAGCCGAGCAAGGGGTCGATTATTTTACGATACATGCAGGGGTGCGTCTCGCGTACATTCACCTGACTGCGAAGCGTGTGACGGGTATCGTGTCGCGTGGTGGTTCGATTATGGCAAAATGGTGTTTGACGCACCACAAAGAGAGTTTTTTATACACGCATTTTGAGGAAATTTGTGAGATAATGAAAGCCTACGATGTAGCGTTTTCATTGGGTGACGGCTTACGTCCCGGCTCTATCGCCGATGCGAATGATGAAGCACAATTCGCTGAGTTAGAGACACTTGGAGAGTTGACAAAAATCGCTTGGAAGCACGATGTACAGGTGATGATTGAGGGACCGGGACACGTTCCGATGCACCTCATCAAGGTGAATATGGAGAAGCAATTGCAGGAATGTCACGAAGCACCGTTTTACACGCTCGGACCACTGACGACGGATATTGCGCCGGGTTATGACCACATTACATCGGGCATTGGTGCGGCGATGATTGGTTGGTTTGGTTGCGCGATGTTGTGCTACGTGACACCGAAGGAACACTTGGGTTTGCCCAATAAAAAAGATGTAAAAGACGGTGTGATTACTTACAAAATCGCTGCCCACGCTGCCGACCTCGCCAAAGGTCATCCGGGCGCACAAATGCGGGACAATGCGCTGAGTAAAGCGCGTTTTGAGTTTCGTTGGAATGACCAATTCAACTTATCGCTTGACCCCGATACTGCCCGCGAGTTTCACGATGAAACGCTGCCGAAAGACAGCGCGAAAGTAGCGCATTTTTGCTCGATGTGCGGACCGAAGTTTTGTAGTATGAAAATCACGCAAGACGTCCGCGACTACGCCGCGAAAAAGAAATTGGAAGAAGCCGAAGCACTCGCCGAAGGGATGAAGGAAAAGGCGCAGGAGTTTGTAGAGAGTGGTGGGGAGATTTATAGTTGAAAAAGAAGTCGATAGTTGATGGTCGGTAGTCCATAGATGGACGCGAGTGTCGCCGTACTGACGACTTTAGCCGTCATTTAAATATATAAGTTTCGCGTAGATAACAGGCATTTTGAAAATGCCTGTTATCTATAAAGTTGAATTTTTGTGTTAATTTTTGTATTTTTGAAAAAAATTATACCATGAAAAATTATATGGATTGGATAGAAATCAAACCAACTGTGATGTTTGGCAAGCCTGTGGTGAAAGGTACGCGCATTACGGTGGAGTTGATTTTGGAGGAATTGTCTGTCGGGCGGTCGCATGAGCAATTATTGAGTGACTACCGAAATTTAGAATCACAGCACATTCACGCAGCATTGGCTTTTGCGGCTGATGCTATTAAAGGTGAACGTCATTACGAACTTGCCGCATGAATTTTGTAGCTGACGAAGGCGTATCAGGGGCTTTAGTGGAAGCCCTTAGAGCAAATGGACACGATGTGTTTCATATTGCTGAATCATCACGTGGAACGGCTGATGATGAGATTTTGGAATGTGCTAATGACGAAGATAGAATATTGATTACCAGAGATAAAGACTTTGGAGAATTAGTTTATAAGAATAAAATGATTCATGCCGGAATTATGCTTAATCGACTTTATGTTTTATCTACAGAAAAAAAGATTGAGATTATTTTGAATGTCATTGATGAATTTGGTGAGGAATTGAGAGGGAAGTTTACCGTTATCGAACCCGGTAATATTAGGTTTAGAAAATTGTAAAAAATATAGCTTTTGGGGCTTTCTTCATTTTTGGAGAAAGCCCTTTTTACATAAAATTTCGCTACGAATAAAACTTATTCGTAGCGAAATCTAATTTAAGTAAGTGGTAAGCGACACTTTAAATTATCATAATTCACTCAAAGTGAATTGTTTATTTAAACTTATTCTTCCACTTAGTAACGATAAAAAAATAAGTTCATGATTTCGACGAGGTTATTTTGTGCTTAGTTTTCTTCTTGGAAATAGGCGTTTATCTGGATAAATAACTGTTTTCAAGGAGGAAAATAAGCACAAAAGAAGCCGTCCAAATCGTGAAGTTATTATTTCATCGTTACTTAATTAGAAAGTTGTTTATGCCTTCTCTAAAAATGCTTCATCTATATTAATTTGAGTGGCATCGGCAAGGTGGTTATAGTAAACAGACATACCCGACACGGCGATAATCTCCAAAACTTCGGCTTTGCTGAATCCTAAAGACTCTAAGTGTTCGACATTTTCTGTAGTGCCGGACTTTGAATCCTTTACCAATTGCAGGGCAAAAGCGATAGCGGCTTTGTCCTTTTCAGTACCACCTTCGGGTAGCTTATGATTCGTTTTTAGCGATTCAATAGTTTCTTGGCTCACGCCCATCATCATAGCAAATCCCTGATGTGCTGCAACGCAATAGTGGCAGTTATTCATCGCGGAAATAGATAAAATAATCATTTCTTTCAGCTTTCTGTCCAATGAACCACTATCAAGAATGTGCTTCATCGAAGGGAAAATACCTTGTAATGATTCCGGCACACCTCCCCAAACTTTAAAAAAATTGGGTACAAAAGGTGCCTTTAAATCGCTTTTAATTCCTGCGAATGTTGTCTCCAACTCGGAGGTCATGTCAGGGTTTTTGAATATTTTGCTTACATTTTCCATGTTAAGTACTAAAGTTTTAAGTGTTTGGCAATGCCGATACTTGAGTGAGTTCAGAGCAATTGCATATTATTTAATGCAATGTATGAAAAAAAATTGACAGTTCGTAAAATTCTTTGCAACAAATCCATCATTAATTTTGCACCTATTTAGTATTGCGGACTTAAATTCTGCAACCAACATGAATTACCTACGATTATATATACAACAAGAGAAGTTAAAAGAAACGTAAGTACTCGCTGAAGGGATGAAGGAGAAAGCGCAGGAATTTGTGGAGAGTGGTGGGGAGATTTATAGTTGAAGGAAGTCGATAGTCGGTGGTCGATAGTCCATAGGTGGACTTGAAAAATATCATTTCGGGGCTTTCTTCATTTTTGGAGAAAGCCCTTTTTTATTCAATCACATTAACCCGAATAAAGCATGTAAATTTTTACTGTTCAAATGGATTGATGAGTTGTGTAGGTGGAATAATATTTTTGAAATCTTTAGTATTTCTTGTCAGTAATATCTGTTTGTAAACAAGTGCGGTAGCGGCAATAACTGCATCGGGAAGTTTGATTTTATGCACTTTACGTATTTCGACAGTTTTATATTTAGTAGCATCTTCGAGATTAAAAATAGTCACGCCATTGATAAAATTGTGCATGACTTCCAATTCTTCTTCGCTTGCATTTTTCCAACATAAAAGTTCAATTTCGGTGATGACTGAAATGGGCGGCGTTGAATCTTGCAGCGTTGAATCTATGAATTGCTCGGCGTTTGAAGGAAATTGCTCTTGCAAAAAATAGATAGCGGTATTTGTATCCCATAGATATTTCATTCCCATGCGTCGCGTAATTCTTTGAGTTGTAATTCAACATTTTCAATAGGTTGCTTTTTGAGTGCACCTTTGAATTTTGACCAATCGGTTTTTGGTATAGGGACTACCTCGTCTCCGCGTAAGCGAATGAGTTGAAGCACCTCCAAATCTTTCAGAAGATTAAAGACTTTTTCATTGATAATATCTATTGTTATCGTACGCATAATTTTTTCTGTTACAAACAAATATAGTTGATTATCAGAAATAAGTAAAGCGGATGGAGGTTTTTTTTAAAAAATCACTCCATAAAAAATATAGCTTTCAAGGGCTTTCTTCATTTTTGGAGAAAGCCCTTTTCTATTGAATCACTCCAAGAGTGAATTGAAGAAATCTCTGATTTATGATGTGGCGCGAAATCAGACTTTTTCCTTTATGCGTAAAAATCCGTAACTTCACAAAAAATATATCAATTAGGAATGAAAAGATGATAAACGTTACATCTTCTCCCGATAACTATCGGGATTAGCGTCAGGTTTAGTTATTCTTAACTTGTATTTTATTGATTAATAAATATTTACAAAGAATATTGAAATTAGAACGAGAACTAATCTCCCCCTTTGGAGGGGGTTGGGGGGTGGAAAAACAGTCAAGAGTCCATCCCCCCAGCCCCCTCCAAAGGGGGAGATGTATCGTGCTTTCTTTTTCATTTTTTTTGTAAAAAATTGATTACCAACGTTTTATTCATTAAAAAATGCTAAACATGACACCAATCCGATAGCTATCGGGATACGTAAGGAAGATTTAGTGAAATATATAAGAAAAAGAACAATTCAGACGGGTAGATTATTTTTTTCGTCTTCCCTAAGTCAAGATGTAATGTTTATTGTTTTTTCATCCCTTAAAGTCGTATGAACCTACTGCCCAACTACGAACAAGCGATAATTCCGATAGAGAAATTGCGCGATTATGCGCTGAATATGGAACATGAGGAGGTGTTTTTTTATAAAAAAAGGTCGTACAAATCGCACGACCTTTTTCAGAAAATATTTTAACACAAAACTTTCCACACATAAAAACAACATTTCAATACAAGGTATCAAAACCTACTTCTTCAAAGCCGCCTTCGTAAACATATATTCTGGTATATCAGCATCAAATTGAATATCTTTAATGATAAAATCCGTCCCTTTACCCGACTTCAACATATCTTTATAATTCATCTTTTTCGGAAACCAGCGTCCGCCTATTTTCTCTACTTCGCTCAAGGTTGTTTTTTTCAATAATTTGCCACTTTTCGCGTACAATTCTTCTTTCAATGGCACGTATTTTTCTTGGTCTACCCAAATCATGCGTTTGTGATAGGCGGTATTCTCCATCTTTGCGATGAGTTCCAATTGCCATGTGGCGCGGTCATCTATCGTCCCTTCGCCGACCACTTCTGCATCGTAAATATCCGTCAATTCGCGGTCCTCCATCATATCCTCATAAGATAAATCCGAGCCCATCACCGACTGCCGCAGCATGTGTCCTGACAACTGAATCGTGCGGTCTGTCGAGGGCGAAAAAATCCACAAACGGTCTTTCAGTTTTAGCATTTTTGTGCCTTTTTCTCTGTCGGGCGCGAGATATTCTGTGAAAGAATCGTACTTGCCGCGCGAATAGCTGCGCGATGCCACTGTCCTATTTTTCCTTTTACCATAAATCACCATTTCCGCTTCAGTAATACGCGTATCCGAACTCATATTTTCATCTATCTTTTCCAAAATAGTCGCTGCATCGGGCGGTAACATTTCCAACGTAAAGGCAAGGCTCAATCCCGCTAAAATCATTAATGATAGTATATATTTCATTTTTGTAAATTATTTATTTTAATGGAAACGTAAAACGATTTTGTGAATCGTAATTCACGTCAGAATTTCGTTATTTATGCGACGATTTACAAAATCGTTTTATGTTAATTTGTAGGCGCATAGCGACGGCACTATTTGTAACCGAGAATATCCTTCCAACCGAAAAAGGCGCATCGCGTCGGCACTCTTAATTCGCTGATTTTAATAGTGCCGCCGCTACGCAGCTAAAGGAAGGGGGGAGTTAATCTTCAGTTATAAATAGGGTCGAAGCTAACGCTCCTGCAAAGCCTCTGTGAATCATATTTTTATTCAATTATATATTTTTATTATTTCAAATTAAAATTATCTAACTAATATTGTATTAACCTTTTTGCGAAGCAAAACAACAATAAAAACACAGCAACGCGATAACACAGTAACACAAAAACAAGATAACACATTCTCACACCTCCAATTCCTTAAACAAATTCGCCGTCTCGCGTTTATAGATGCCCATGCCTGCCAACATATTCCCAAAAACCATAGCCAACACGCCGGGAATAAAGCCGATAAAAAACAAGTCGGGTGTGATTTTGGAACGTATAATTGAGGGCATAATCATGGCAGATTCTACGATATATTCGCTCACATCCAAGCCCACGACTTGCATATAATAAGTAATCGCCAAACCGATAATCGTACCCACCGCCGAGCCGATAATTCCAATCAAAACCGCTTCCAATATCAAGGTTCGATATATCGCACTTTTTGCTTCTCCAAGTGCCAATCTTATGCCAAATTCCTTGTAGCGACGCAAGCCGCCGAGCAAGCCCGTATTCCACAGTACAATAGACATCGCAAAGACGAAAATAAAGACAAAAATACCCGACATCGTTTCGCTGTATTGAATGATTTCTGCCAGATTATTTTGCCCTGCGAGCGTAAGCATCATGGGTGCATATTCGTCTTTGCTGTCTTTATATTTTTTATTAAATTTGTCCGCAATCTCTTGTGCTTCAGCATCTTGATAGACTCCACCATTCAGGAAGCCGAGCAACTCACCTGCGCCGTCTTCCATGTCGAGCATTACCTGTGCATCGTTCACATCTATGATAATCGTCCCCTTATCCATCGCCGCCGTACCAAAACGAATTGTACCCACCAATTTGAAATTTTGAAAGCTCATACTGCCCTCCATTGTCGTACCAAAATAAGTGATTTCGTCGCCCAATTCGAGTTGCAATTTTTTAGAAAAATCGTCACTCATCAACGCCTCGCCTTGCGCCTTTGGCAGTCTGCCCGACACTAGCGATTGTTTGATATTCATTCGCTTGATTTCCGAACTTGCGGGAGACAATATATCCAATGCGATACCCGCCGCCGGTCCTTGCGTCCGTGTGTTGCCTTCGCCGTCGGGTACGTCTATCAAGCCGCCAAATTTGATGCGTTTGACCCACTCCACATTCGGGAAATCCTTTTGTAGCGATTCGGTCAATGCGCCCACTTCCAAGAGCGCGAGGTCGTTCGGAATTTGGTCTTTGTTTTTCGAGTATGCCCGCGTCATCACCTTGACATGCCCGGTATCGAATCGCGCATTTTGGTCAATCACATCGCCAAAAGCCCCGCGCATATAACCACTCAACATAACCGTCAGCATGACACCCATTGCAATAATTATAATGGGTAAAATGCTGCGACTTCTGTCTCGTAATATTCCTTTTAACAAAAATTTTATCATGTTATTAATGGTTAGTGAAACATCCAACTACTGTAATTTACCTTTCAAGGCAGCAACCGGATTCATTTTCAACTATTGACCAGCCTTCAAACATTTTTCGATAGCAGGGATAAATGCCGACTGCATATTTTCTTTGGCTTCTTGTCGGTCTGCACTTCCGCCAACGAATAATTTGCTTATTTTTCCTTGTTTATTCACTACAAATGCTGTCGGAAATCCGAATGGATGATTCAATTCTTCTATGATAAGTGGTCCGCAACTTGGTATTATATCAAACTTAAATTCGTAGTGTGGAATAAAATATTCGTTCAAATCTTTTTCGGATTCAAAAGTCAATGCGATAAATTCTACGTTTTCTTCCGCATATTTTTCCACCAACTTATTTAACTCTTCCAATTCCTCAATAAAAGGCGGACATGCGATAAACCAAAAATAAATTACCGCAATTTTACCTTCTATATCTTCCGAATTGAGCATTTTTCCACTGAGTGTTTTTCCTTCAAATTTGAAGATGTCTTTACCTTCCATGAATTGCATACGTTCTACGAAATTCATGCTCTTTGAATGCTTTAGCGATTCTATGTAAGATTGTGCCTTTAGGCTGAATATTGGCAGTAAGATGAGGAAAACAAATATTAGCTTTTTTGTCATTTTCATTATTTGTTATTATTTAATTTAATGTGGAGATAGATTTTTAAATAGTTCGTAAAGTAACGTCATAAACACGATAATTATTAGCCCCCTTTGTTATGAACTAAGGGAAGACGAAAAAAATAATCTCCCCGTCTAAATTGTTCTTTTTCTTATATGTTTCACTAAGTGAAAGAAATTAAATAACTTGCCCCATTATGCTTGTTCTTTTCCCTTCTAAAAAACACAAAAAATAGTTCCGTAGCTATGGCTATGCAACGATTTTTTGAATTCTTTAGAAGAAAAAATTACGGC
>Ga0209185_1001867_pt1 | contig 16431 bp, 13 predicted proteins | sample SidtaG_2_FD_187425 | JGI IMG/M metagenome (GOLD analysis project Ga0209185, IMG submission 187425) | Marine algal microbial communities from Sidmouth, United Kingdom - Sidmouth_Asex2 metaG (SPAdes) (version 2) | ecosystem: Host-associated > Algae > Red algae > Unclassified | place: Sidmouth... | reverse complement strand
TTGGCCACCTACAGAGAGGAGGCTCTCCGACTGCTGCAGATAGGATCCTGGCAAGTAGATTAGGTTACCATGCAGTCAATGCTCTCATAGAAGGACAATCAAATGTTGCAATAGGTATCGTAGATAAGAAAGTCATCTATACCCCATTTGTAGATGCTATAAATAAAAAGAAAATACCCGATAATCAGATGATCACCATGGCAGAAATACTCGCATTATGATATCAGTAATCTATACTACTTTCCCTAATGAGGAAATCGCTATACGCATCGGTAAGGAACTCCTTGAGATGAACCTCATTGCATGCACTCATATCACACCGATCACAAGTCAATATGTATGGAAAGGTAAATACTGTCAAGAAAAAGAATATGGCTTACATGTCAAGACTAATAGACATAATACCAAGTCAGTAATCAAGTACATAAATAAGGAGCATCCTTACGAGATTCCATACATCCAAACCCAAGAACATACCATCAATAATGCCTATAAAGCATGGATGGATTCTTTCTTAATGTACTCAGGAGGCTGATATCGGATATTTTTTAATTACTTTGGTGATATATAAGCAGATCTATCAGCTATATTGAATACCAAGTCACATACCCAATTTGCAGTCTTATGTATAATCCTATGCATATATGCTAATACGATCTTAGCTCAAGGTAAAGGTGTAGATTTCTCTCGATCGTTTACTAAAGCTAAAAGATCAGCTCGCTTAGAGAACAAGCCCATCTTCACATTCGTATATACCGACTGGTCAATGGCAAGTCAGAAAATGTTCGAGACGACATTCATGGACAGTACGATTATACATGAGATAGAATCAGATTATATTCCTGTCTCAATCGATGCCAGCAGAAAATCAAATTTTGCTAAGGAACATGATATTACAATATTTCCTGCGTATGTTTTCTTTGATACAGATGGTAATATTCTCTTCCGAGAGTTACACTACAAAAACAAAGTAGAGCTATTAAAAACATTATCTAAGACCAAATCGAATAGTCGCTACCTTGTAGAAAACTTAGACTCACTTGTCCTTACGCTTAATAAATCTAATGTCCTACAGACCTTAGATTCTATCTCTTATTATCGAGATGATTATTCCGTAAAAAACTTAGTCAAAAAATATCTTGATCGGCATCAAAAAGAATGGGACGAACCACAACATATGCAACTCCTACAAGAGTACGTCACCCTCGACAAGAAGTATATGAAGTACGTCTCTCGTAATAATAAAGTTTTCTTCTTACTCTATGACAGTTTACGTATCAAAGAAAACATTGCTTTCAAGGTATTTATTAATTCTCTAAAATCAGATGCTAGAGGTAGGCCAGTCTTTAATTTTAAGCCGCTCAAGAGATGGTTCAGAAGATATAAGATCAGTGACTTAGAAAAGATGGAAGATTTTATAAAAATCAAATACTGCCTTTGGGGTCGTGGCCCATCAGTTAATAATTCTGTAAACTTATTAAAGAACTATCCAGAAACAAGTAACGACAATGTCCTTTACTCATCTGTTATTAGATTATTGATAGATAAGCGGCGACGTAGATCTACAGATTTTGAAGAATTAGCAGAGTCTCTGGAATCAAGCATACAAGAAGGTACTTCCTACTGGAGGTACGATCTGCTTTCATTACTATATTATAAAAATGGAGATGATGCTAAGAGCGCAGAAGCTATGAATATGGCCAAGGAAATAGCGGCTATTATAGGACAAGAATATGAGCCTACGCTTGAATTTATAAAAGACAAAATCGAAAGATAACCCACTAAAGGTCAACCCTTAGTTGAGTTAGGTTTTAAAATATAGTTCTCGTACATTTGCGCCAAATTTCAATCGGTGATAACAGTACAAGATCTAAGTCTACAATTCGGTAAGAGAATATTATTTGATGATGCCAATGTCTTCTTTGGAGCAGGCAACTGCTATGGTGTCATAGGTGCCAATGGTGCAGGTAAGTCTACATTCATGAAGATCCTTGCAGGTGATAAAGATGCTAATAAAGGCACCGTCACACTTGAGCCAGGTAAACGGATGGCTGTCCTTAAGCAAGATCACTTTGAATTTGATGAAGTCAAAGTATTAGATGTCGTTCTTATGGGACACACCGAAATGTGGAGTCTTATGCAAGAGAAAGACGCCATCTACGCTAAGCCAGATTTCTCAGATGAAGATGGTATCAAAGCATCTGAACTTGAAGAAAAATTCGCCGAAATGGATGGCTGGAATGCTGAACCTAATGCCGCGAGTCTTCTCAGTGGTATCGGTATCACAGAAGATAACCATGTCAAACTAATGAAAGATCTTAATGGTAACCAAAAAGTAAGAGTACTATTAGCTCAGGCACTTTTCGGCAACCCAGATGTACTCATCCTCGATGAGCCTACTAATGATTTGGATATAGAGACTGTTACATGGTTAGAGGACTTTCTGCTTAACTTTCAGAATACAGTAATCGTCGTATCTCACGATAGACACTTCTTAGATACGGTATGTACACATATTGTCGATATCGATTTTGCCAAGATTAATACATTTACGGGTAACTATACTTTCTGGTATGAGTCATCACAATTAGCGCTTAAGCAAAAGTTGTCTGCCAATAAAAAGACAGAAGATAAGAGACAGGAGATGCAAGCCTTTATATCAAGATTTAGCGCCAATGCATCGAAATCGAGACAAGCGACATCAAGAAGAAAGATGTTAGAAAAATTGTCATTAGAAGATATCAAGCCTTCATCAAGAAAGTATCCAGGTATCATCTTTGAGCAAGGAAGAGAAGCTGGCGATCAGATACTAAAAGTCAGTGACCTCAGCTACAGCTCTCATGATAAGACATTATTCAAGGATGTCAATTTCTCACTAAACAAAGGAGACAAGGTTGCCATCATATCTAAAAACTCTCTTGCCACTTCTGCATTATATCAAATACTTAATGGAGAATTAGAGCCTACTTCTGGGGAATTTGAATTTGGACAGACGATAACAACAGCGTTTCTTCCAGTAGAGAATGATAAGTTCTTCAGTGACGAGCCTATGAGCTTAGTGGATTGGCTACGACAGTATTCTGAAAATAAAGACGAGCAGTATATCAGGGGATTCTTAGGTAAGATGTTATTCAGTGGAGAAGAAGTACATAAGATGTCTAATGTACTATCAGGAGGTGAGAAGGTCAGATGTATGGTCTCACGTATGATGATGAAATCTGCTAACCTATTGATGATTGATGAACCTACAAGTCATCTGGATCTTGAAAGTATAACAGCATTCAACAACTCACTGATTAATTTTGCAGGGACGATATTATTTACAACACATGATCATCATTTCATGCAGACAGTAGCTAATAGGATTATAGAAATCACCCCGACAGGCGTCATAGATAAATTAAAAACTATAGATGAATACTTAGCTGATCCTGATATCAAGCAGCAGCGAAAAGAAATGTATGCTGGGCATCTCGCAGAAGCATAAGCATAGGCATAAGCATAAGCAAAAAAAAAAGCGTTTCACTATTGTAAGTGGAACGCTTTTTTTTAAAATACCTTTAATAACACCCTTTGATATATAGACATATAATGAGGGCCCTACCCCTATGTTGTGTAAATAAATTTTCTATTTATTCTTACAGCTACAATATATAAAATTTTAAGAAATACAATCTTTTGAAACTATATTCCACTATATCCGATGTAACTTGATTTTAATTCTAAATATTTAGAATTAGCTGCAATTACAATTTTATTAGGTAATGCTAAATTAAATTGTACTCTATGCTCTAATTTCTTTACTTATAACTGAAATGTCCTATATTTGCAGTCCCTTAGAAGAAAGGGCAGTATGTTAAAAAGACTATTTTCAATTATGGAAAGTAGTTTCAAAAATAAATATCGCGGGATGGAGCAGTTGGTAGCTCGTCGGGCTCAGTTTTATTTTTCTTAACTGCAAGATTATTGACTTATGAAAAATACCAAACTTAAAGGAGATATAGCAGAACAAGCATTTGTTTTGGAATCTCTTAAGAAAGGTTGGGGTGTTTCTATTCCCATCGGAGACAGATTATCTTATGATCTGATCATTGATGTGAATAATGTTTTGTTCAAGATTCAAGTTAAAAGTGCTTGGTATGACAGTAATAAGCAAAATTACGTTGTAGATAATCGAAGAACAAAAACGAATCGTAGAAATATGGTACGTACTCCTTACAATGAAGCAGACTTCGATTTTGTAGGTCTGTACATTGATGATAAAGACATCTTCTATATCATGCCAAGTAAAGTATTTATAAGTTATGGTTCCGAGATACACTTAATCGAAACCACCAAACGTCAAAGAAAGCCTGAATCGGCTAAATATCGAGATGCTTGGAAAATAATCGAACAGAGGGCTGCTTCAGAAGAAATTCTGGAGTGATCATTCGTCAAATTCGGGGAAGTCTTTAGTATGATAATCCCGAGCCAAGTTCTTTTCAATTTGAAAAGAAAAGGTGTAGAGACTTGATGGCGAACACCTAAATTCTGAAAGGAGTATGGTGAAGAGAAAGTCCAGACCACAAATTCCGAATTGTACGGAAGCAGCGAAAGCTGTAGTTGGTAAGCATAACCCGAAGGTCGTAGGTTCGAGTCCTGCTCCCGCTACTACAAGCCTTGTAAATCATTGATTTACAAGGCTTTTTTATTTTTGTTACCAAGAGCATTACCAATAAATTATGAACCACTACGAAAACTATAAAATAATATAGATTTTCTAAGTCATGAATCTTGGTCATCTTGATAATCTCTTAATCCTGTTCTGCCATTAACTTGTCTTGAACATGATTTTTAAGATTATAGGATATACACGATTCTTGTATGCAAAAGGATATAGATTTTCTAAGTCATCAATCTTGGTCATCTTGATAATCTCTTAATCCTGTTCTGCCTCTAATTTGTCTTGAAAATGATTTGTAAGATTATAGGATAGACGAGATTCTTGTATTCAAAGAGATATAGATTTTCTAAGTCATGAATCTTGGTCATTTTAATAATCTCTCAATCCTCTTCTGCCTCTAATTTGTCTTGAACAGGATTTATAAGATTATAAGATAGATAAGATGTTTGTATACAAAGGATCGAAATTTTCTAAGTCATTAATCTTGGTCATCTTGATAATCTCTTAATCCTGTTCTGCCATTAATTTGTCTTGAACACGATTTATCAGATTATAGGATAGACAAGATTCTTGCATGCAAAAGGATATAGATTTTTTAAGTCATGAATCTTGGTCATTTTAATAATCTCTTAATCCTGTTCTGCCATTAATTTGTCTCGAACATGATTTATAAGATTATAGGATAGATAAGATTCTTGTATCCATAAGGATATAGGTTTTCTAAGTCATGAATCTTGTTCATCTTGTTTATCTCTTTAATCTTGTTCTGCCACTAATTTGTCTCGAACATGATTTATAAGATTATAGGATAGATAAGATTCTTGTATTCAAAGAGATATAGATTTTCTAAGTCATGAATCTTGGTCATCTTGTTTATCTCTGAATCCTGTTCTGCCTCTAATTTGTCTTAAACATGATTTTTAAGATTATAGGATAGACAAGATTTTTGTATACAAAGAGCTATAGATTTTCTAAGTCATGAATCTTGGTCATCTTGATAATCTCTTAATCCTGTTCTGCCATTAATTTGTCTTGAACATGATTTGTAAGATTATAGGATAGACGAGATTCTCGTATTCAAAGAGATATAGATTTTCTAAGTCATTAATCTTGGTCATCTTGATAATCTCTTAATCCTGTTCTGCCATTAATGTTCCAGCTCTCTAAATTTGCGAACGTGATTATAGTATTAAAAGTGTCCTTAGAATGGGGGAACCTCAGTTATCTTTCTCTATTTAGAAAAAATAACCGGTGCTGCATTATTATTCGCAAATATAAATAGGGATCCTTTCTGGGTTTTGATAGGAGCTATTTTTTTGACTTCTTCAGGAGCATAAATACCTGATTCTGCAATCGTTGTTGTCTCCCATTTTTGATTTCCTTTATTCAATAACAACATACCATTACCTGCATCTAATCGCGGCGTTTCATATTCTGTATTATAATCATTACCTGCAAATAAGATATCAAGATTCCCATCTTGATTAACATCTAAGGTAACAATATCAGAAATAGGTGCACTCTGAGCTAATTGAGGTAGTTGGCTCCATGAGAATTGCCCACCATCATTCCACAGGACATAAGAATGAAAATCATTAGCTTCCAGCTCTATCCCCTCTTCCAATTTTGTCTCTCCATAAATATCAACTAATGAAGCTGAGGCAAATTCTGTATAGCTCGGGAATTTTTCACTGACAAAAGGCATCTGTTGAGAAGAACATTCTTTACCCCTCGCAGGAACAATTGTTCCATTATAATCTTTGGCGAGTACACAATCAAGGGTACCATTGTTATCAAAGTCATTAGAATATAAGAAGAGAGGTTTTTTATCAGTTGCTTTCTGCTTAAAGTTAACACCTACATTACCAGCGATAATATCTATGTCTCCGTCGTTGTCAAAATCGCCCGCTTGTATACTTCGCCACCAACCTTTCTTATCAGCAAGTGCCCAAGAATTAGTTTGTTCTCTGAATTCTCCTTCTGTATTAATAAATGACCGAATGTTCTGCCATTCTCCTGCAGTGAGCAGATCGACCATACCATCACCATTGATATCAGTCCAGATGGCATCTCTAAGTATACCATCGGGCTTATTTAACTCCGGGACAATCTCTGATGTTACATCCATATATTTGTTGTTCTGGTAATCTAAAACGAGAGATGTCTCATGCATTGGATACTTACCCGGCTGAGCACCACCGACAATTAATAACTCATTATCTGGATCGTCGTCTATATTAGACACTATAATTTTATTAGATGCCATGTTTATATTAGGTAGCACATTGGCAATACGAAAAAAATTTCCTTTCCCATCATTAGCATAGAATCGATCCAGTAACTTGACTTCTTCGCCAACAAAATCTCCACTTCCGCCACTTAGAATGATGAGGTCCATATGACCATCATGATTAGCATCTACAAAAACTGCATCAGTATCTTCACTGTAAGCCTCTGCTCGCCATGGCTGAGATGCATACTGGCTAAATTGGCCATTAAGTTTTTGCTCATATAAAGTCCCGGGTTGGTCCTTAGCGCCACCGATATAGATATCATCTAACCCGTCACCATTAATATCTCCTACAGCCATCGCTGGACCAAATGCTGTCTGTCTCTGAGGTAATAAAATCTCCTTATCGAAGTCATCAAATTGATTCTCCTTGTGCACAAAATCAATACCCAATGAGGCCGCTGCTACTTCCTTAAACATACCTTCATTCTTACTTGGTATTTTATACTCTGCACCTTTAGCATATTTAATTTTAAGTACCTGATTAGCAGCCACATCCTTTAATATCTGGACGTTATTATCAGGCCAAACAATTTTTATTTCATCTACTTTATCAGCTGCACCTATACCAAAGTTGAGACTTTCTTCCATCGTAGACTCATATCCTCTCACAAAAAAATACTCTTGCAACTGGCTTACGTTACCAACCTTAATTGTAACCTTAGCACCTAATTTTTTAGCACTATTAATTTCATCTAATTTAATTTTTATATAATTATGAGATGTCTTTTCCACAGTTTCATTTTTGAGCAGTAAGGCTTCTTGATCTATGTTATTGATAATAAGATCTTGGTCTCCATCATTATCAAAGTCAGCGTGTGCAGCTCCGTAAGAATAGGTTTTTATATCAGGATGAGACATCGCTTTCGATTCATCATTGAAATGAAGGTCACCGTCATGTACATAGAGTTTGTTCTTTAGTTTAATCTGAGGCATAAGCTTGTAGAGTTCAGCTCGTCTATTGAGAGGAACTGTTCCCTGATTAGCATTACGGATTTTCTCCATCTTCTTTCTGAAGTCATTATCTCTTGCATACCTTCTAAATCCATTAGTGACATAAAAATCTTTATGACCATCTAAATTAAAATCAACAAACATCGCAGCCCAACTCCAGTCACTTTTCAGTACCCCTGCCAGCGCAGCTATATTAGAAAAAGTATTATTGCCATTATTCAACTGTAAGCTGTTAAACATGTATTGAAGGTGGTACCCTAATTGATTAAAGTAATAATCAAACAATTCTACATTCATACTTGCCATTAGAGTCTTATCTCTAAAATGATCTTCTGCAGCCATATCGACTACACCTATATCTACCAGCGCATCGTTATTAATATCTGCAACATCACAGCCCATACCAAAGTAAGATGTCTGTCTTGTGTAATCTGCCACTTGTTCTTTAAAAGTTCCATTCTTCTGATTGATATACATGAAGTCAGGTACGGTGTAATCATTAGCAACATATATATCTGGCCAATTGTCTCCATTAAAGTCAGAGACTGCGAGACCTAAGCCATAACCATATTTAAGCATTCCTGCTTTTTGAGTAACATCTTTAAATATTAAGTTGCCATTATTCTCATACATTTTGCCACTGGCTTCTTCCATTTTTCCAGGCTTCTTAAGATCTTTAAAGACATCTGCTAATATTATTCCTGCGTACTTAGATTCGTTCATTACGTAACAGTCTAAGTCGCCATCTTTATCATAGTCAAAGAAAGTAGCTTGTGTAGAATAATTAGAATCATCAAGCCCCATCTCACCAGCTAACTCTGTAAAAGTCAAATCACCGTTATTAATATAGAAACAATTTTTACGTTGGTCTTTTTCATATGGACCTTGTTGACATACATACACGTCTGGATATCCGTCAGAATTAATATCTACAATACTGACTCCAGAACTCCATACTTTATTCTTATTAATTCCAGATGTAGCTGGTAGCTTTTCAAACTTCATGTCACCATTATTGATATAGATTTCATTATTGACTTCATTACCTGCAAAGAAAATATCTTGCAGTCCATCTAAATTAAAGTCTGCTACGCCTACACCAGCCCCATTAAAATAATGCTGATAAGACAACACATTTCTATCAGAGAGTGGGTTATCCTCTAAGCTGTTAATAAAGTCTATCCCAGAGATTGAATTATTTAATTTTGTAAATCCTGAAGCCTGAGAGGAAGATGAAGAAGATGTAGAAGTGACTTCTTTTTGGCTATCTTGATTACATGATATTAAAAATGCAAACAATATCAACTGAAACAGTAGCTTTATGGCCATATTGAGATGTAGTTTTATTAATTTTATTTGTAAATATATGCATAATTCTAATTTAGATTATTAGTTCAAAATAGATCTTATCATCAAGCATAATAATGAAGACAATATATAATTTGATTTTTATAATGAATGCCCTCCTAATCTTATCATCTTGTAAAGATCAACCTATACAAAGCGTCGTAATAGGTGAAGCGGTAGGTCAAACTGAAGGCAATTATACAATTGTCAAAAGTTATAAAATCAGTGATATAAATCCTGTAGGAATATCTGTATTAGATAATAAAATTTTTGTCACTGATACTACCCAAAAAATTGTCATACAATATAATATCGAGCATGACGTGCTTGACACAATAGCCAATGACTTACAAGTGTGTTATATAAATCAGAGAATGTCTAAGATCATTATGCCAGTATATAACAAAGATTCTGTTTTTGTCTATAGAGGCGATCCAAATTATTATAAATTCCAATTACCTATAAAGCTTAATAATCCCACTTGTTTTGATGGATTAAATGTTAATAACTTTGCACTTGTAGATCAGTCAAATCATCGCCTCATTATTAATAAAGAAGGAAAGTTCTCTATTGTAGGTCAGAATGGCTCAGGAGAAGAACAATTAGATACACCTACAGCCGTATGCCTACATTCTAATAAATACTACGTTGTAGATTCTGGTTATAAAAAAATTAAAATTTTTGATACTACAGGAAAGTACTTAGATAATTTTGGAGAGGAAGATGATCTGATTAGTCCAACTGGAATTAGTTCTGACAGGATCAATTTGTATGTCGCAGATGCAGGCAAAAACCAAGTACTCGTCTACAATGGATTAGGCATGCTCCAAGATTCTATCACTCAAATAGTCAGTCAACCAAGCGATGTCTATGCTTTTAATAGCTTAATATATGTATGCAATAAAGAAGGTCAGACTATCTCTATTATAAAAAGAAAAATGTAAAGTTTTAGAGTACTTTCAAAGGTATCTATAATTAAAAACGCATCAGCCACACTTTGAAACATAGCAATGTGTATATCCTTAGTCAGATGCTTTTTTTCTTTATAGTAATAATTAGCTGACAACTTTCTTATAACAAAATTCTTATCCGACTGTAGATAGATATAAGTTTATAGGATAGACAAGATTTTTGTATCCAAAAGAATATAGGTTTTCTACATCTTAAATCATGGGCATCTTGTAGTCTCTTAATCCTGTTCTGCCTCTAATTTGTCTTAAACAGGATTTATAAGATTAAAGGATAGACACGAATCTTGTATCCAGATGGATATAGGTTTTCTACATCTTAAATCATGGGCATCTTGTAGTCTCTTAATTCTGTACTGCCATTAATTTGTCATGAACACGATTTATAAGATTATAGGATAGACAAGATCTTTGTATCCAAAAGAACATGGGCTTGCTAAATCTTAAATCTTGGTCATCATGTTATCTCTTAGTCCTGTTCTGCCTCTAATTTGTCTATCACAGGATTTTTTGATTATAGGATAGACAGGATTCTTGTATCTTGGGATAGAGATTTTCTACATCTCAAATCATGGACTTCTTGCAATTCTTTAATCTTGTTCTGCCATTAATTTGTCTTCAACATGATTTATTAGATTATAAGATGGACAAGATTCTTGTATCTATAGGATGGAGATTCTCTACATCTTAAATCGTGGTCATCTTGTAATCTCTTAATCTTATTCTGCTACTAATTTAATAATGATAATCGAAAGACAGAATATTGATTTTAATATACGACATAGGCGACACTGCACAAAGCTTAGCTACAGCCTAAGCCGAACGGTAGTAAATCTCAGCGAAATTGACAATCTCTTATTCAAAAGACTAAAAGTATGGAGAGCCAAAGTCGCAAAAGAAAAAAACTATCCTGCCTATGTAGTTTTCAAAGACAAGTCCTTAAAGTAAATAGCTACCATGAAACCAAAAGATAAAACAGAACTTATACAGGTAGAAGGTATCGGAAAGCAAAAGTTAGAAGATTATGGTAAGAGCATTTTGGATATTGTAAATGAATGAAATTTAACATGTGAAATCATTACTTCAAACATGGTGAGACCAGCTCAGGAATGTTGTCATAGAAAAAATCTTTAGAATCACACCAAATCCCTGTTCGGCGTAGGCTGAAGCATAGCATATGCGCAACGACGCCTAAGTCATTGTTATAGTTGAAAAATCTGTTTTCAACAACTATAATTTAAAGTATAATTAATTCAACTTATCAGCGAATAATGAGAATTATTAATATCCACTCCTATAGCCTCATTCTCAAGACTGAATCTTGTATATGAAAGCGACTTAGGCTCCATACACAAGGCTGAACGTATTCAAAGGATAGATATTTTACAAAAAATATATATAACGAGTAAAGTCTGCTATGTTTGCAAGAATAGCTATGGTTTTTGTCAGCATTTTCGGTAACAAAGCATCTAAACATGTCAGCTGACTCATAATCAGCTAAAAGTAGGAAATATAAGCACTTATAGCTGATTTAGGAGATTATTTTATACCTAAATAAAGCTCTATACGATAACTACCATGTCTCAAATAACCCCTTATTTGAACCAAAACACAACACATGTAAGTCCCAAATAATTGTAAATTTTCTATTTTATTGATATATTTAGTTATGATATATCGAAGAATATTTAAGTCTCTACTAACTTGGAAGTCTAAAATTACTAAAAAGCCCATCGTCCTAAGAGGCGCCAGACAAGTCGGAAAATCTACCATAGCCAGAGAATTGGGAAAACACTATTCTCAATACATAGAGCTCAACTTAGAGAAATACAAAGATGCTCAATTGTTTGATGCAAGCGCTTCTGTGCAAACTACCTTTGAAAAAATTCTCCTTGATAAGAATATTGAATTTATCCCTAATGAGACTTTGCTATTTATTGATGAAATACAAGAAGTACCTCATGCGATATCACTACTAAGATACTTCTATGAGGAGATGCCAGAATTGGATGTCATAGCTGCTGGATCACTATTGGATTTTGTAATCAATGATGTCCCTTCATTTCCTGTAGGACGAGTAGAACAAATACCTGTGTACCCATTAGATTTTGAAGAATTCATGGAAGGACTACATGAGACTGTGGCACTCAAATATTACAGGGAGCAGCCTACATCTATGGTAGCTTATGATAAGTTGATGTCACTCTATCATGAATACTTAACCGTAGGAGGAATGCCTGAAGTCGTCAGTAGTTACATTCAAAATGCACGCAAAACATCTTCTCTAAGCGCTGTCTATGGATCTATATGGGACACCTACATAAGAGATATAGAAAAATATGGAAAGAACCAAAGTGAAAAAAAAATCCTCAGACATATTATTGCTAATGTACCATATATCAGAGACAGGATTACTTTAAATGGATTTGGAAATTCATCTTATAAATCAAAAGAAATAAAAGAGGCGTTACGCAAACTTGATTATGCTGGTATTGTAAGAACAATCTACCCTACTAATGATACCTCCCCTCCAGCAAGACCCAACATCAGAAGAAAACCAAAACTACAATTATTAGATACTGGATTACTCAATTATGCAGCAGGGATACAAAGTACCCTTATAGGTATCAAAGACTTCAATAGTCTATACAAAGGCTATATCACCAATCATATGATCATACAAGAGCTTATGGCCTCATCTATAAGAATCGATTATAGACCTATGTTCTGGACTCGTGAGAATGCCAACTCTAATGCAGAAGTAGACTTAATTATAAACTATAAAAACCTGCTCATCCCAATAGAAATAAAATCAGGTGCTAAAGGCAGATTGCGATCTCTGCACGAATACATGGACAGAACCAATCACAGATACGCTGTAAGATTATTAGCCAATACTCATAACATAGAAAAGCTTACAAGCTCTAAGGATAAAAAGTATTCGCTTATAAATCTTCCTTACTTCAGCATTGGAAGGTTGGATTATATTCTGGATGCAATAATCAAGGAATGATTTAGTTTTTATGCTTAAATTCGATTGTCTTGCATGACGATAATCCCAATAAGGGATATAGAGATGATTACGAATTTACTGACTGTCGTACTGTCGGTGTCCCCGCCGACATATCTCATAAATTACCATCTTACTAAAAATCAGATGAAGAATTCATTAATGAATAAAGCAAGGCATTTCTTTTCACCTCGACCATGTGGAGAGGTCTTCAGAATCCTATATCCACCCTTTTGTCTGAACCTTGCCTGCCTGCCGTAGGAAGGATTTTCATGATTTAATGATTATTATGATGTGGTAATTTCTAAACCAAAGTTTGGCGTAGGCTAAAGTACAGCCATAGAGTAAAGACGCCTAAGTTGTTACTAATATTGAAAATTCTGTTTTCAATCTTCAGATCTTTACTAAAATGCTCATATCTGGTATAACAAGAACTCATCAGAAACTTAACATGTCATTACTTATAGACATGCTAAGGGGATCATATCGTCAGGAGGTTGTTCAATTGGGATTAGACAAAATAAAAACTTACGGGGTTGGCCGAGAAGTTCCGCAGCAACATTGGATACAATATGTAACTCAACTGATCAATCAAGGCATCGTACAACTATATTTTTCAGATGCCTCACGACTAAAGCTAACACCCCTATCAGAGCAAGTACTCAAAAACGAAATGACGATACAACTTGCCGAGTACGAAAAATTTGATCCCAAGAATCAGAAGAAAGTCAAAATAGAAAAGATTGAGATAGACCTCAGCGAAATGGATAATCTCTTATTCAAAAGACTAAAAGTATGGAGAGCCAAAGTCGCAAAAGAAAAAAACTACCCCGCCTATGTAGTTCTCAAAGACAAGTCCTTAAAGCAGATAGCTACCATGAAACCAAAAGACAAAACCGAACTTATACGTAAGCATCCGAGCAACTACGTCTTGTAATTTTGAGGAAGAAGATTATCGAGATCTTTTATACTGGTCATAGCTATGTTTTCTAATGTAGATTTTAGCCACTGATATGGATTTACTTCGTTAGCCTTGCATGTTGCAAACAAAGAGTACATCATAGCGGCTCTTTTGGCGCCATTATGTGATCCAGCAAACAAATAATTTTTTCTTCCTAATGCTAATGGTCGTATTTTATTTTCTATTAGATTGTTATCTAATTCTATTCTTGAATCACTAAATATATTGATGATCTTGGACCACTGATTGAGTGTATAGGTCATGGCTTTTCCTATGATACTTTTTGGTAATACTATTATCGATTCTTTAGTTATCCACTCCTTGAGTTGATCTATTAGTGGCATGATATGTTCAGCTCTGTATTGCTGACGGTCTGCACTTAACTTAGCTTGTTTTTCTTGTGCATAGATCTTGCTGAACAGGTCAAGGGTATATTGTGCTCTGATGGGATCTTGTAGTTTAGCATCTACATATTTCCTGCGTACATGCGCTAAGCAGCCTGCCAGTGTTATATCTGATGTCTTAGCTATCTTATCATACACAGTGTATCCGTCACATTGTAAGACACCTTGATATTGTCCCAATATCTCTTTGGGGCCCTGCATACCACGACCTTTACGATAGTTGAATAATATCGTTTTGTTTATGGGGTTATGATAGACCCACATATAACCTTGATGTGTTTTCCCTTTTTTATCGTTATCCATCACCTTGATGGGCGATTCATCTGCTTGAAGGTAGTCGGTATCGAGTACTTTTTGTTTCAGTGTATTATACAAGGGTTCTAACAGTGTACAGGTAGCGACGAACCAATCATTGATAGTGCTACTTGTTATAGGTAACTGGTAATCTCGGTTAAACTTCTGTATCTGTCTATAGAAGGGCATATGTTCCACATATTTGCTCGTGATTATATGAGCTAATAATCCTGGTTCTGCAATTGACTTGGGTAGAGGACGATCTGGCATATCTGCTATGATGATACCACTTCCGTCGGCTTTGGCATATTTGGGTCTTATATATCGCTTCCGGATAAGGCTTGCTGGGGTATACTCTAAGGTTTCTGTTATTTGTTCTCCTATTTTGATTAAGCCTGTAGTATCTTGTTGTGGTTCTATGAGGATTTCTTCTACTGGCAGGTGATCTGGGAGTGATTGTCTGCCGGGATGTTTCTTTTTTGTTTTCTGATATCCTTTTACTTCAGTCGGTATCACTTCAGCTTCTTGTACTGGCTCTTGTATTTCGGCAAACATATTGAGTTGGTTGCAGTCTACTGGCGTAGGTTTATGCTTCTCACTTTTTGATCCAAAAATCAACTTTCTAAGTTGTGCATTCTCGAACTTAAGCTGGATATTTTCATCAGATAGTGAACTTATAGTTACCTGTTTTTCTGCTATGATTTCATCCTTACTCACATATGTAAGATACGGAATTTCTATCACTTTTTACATAACATCGACGGTATGTTTATATCTTTTTTTTCGGCATTTTTGGATCAATGAAATGCCTGTGAGCATGAGTACTAATGTCTCCCAATTTATCGTAATGATACCTGTAGATTCTTCTACGGGGAGCTCAAAGGTGCCTTGTTCTAATCGTTTGTAATAAAGCATAAAACCACCGCTTTCCCATACTAACATCTTCATCCTATCTCTGCGACGATTGATAAATAGATAGACACTACCGTCTGATGGATTACGACCCATCTGACTACTTACGATACCACTTAGCCCATCAAAGCCTTTGCGCATATCGCAGACTTCTTGGTGCAGAAAATATCTGTGGTGATTTGTCAGACCGATCATAGAGGAATACTTATCTCTGTTCCTTGAGATGTTGTAATCCTTATCATTTGTACAGGGCTACTATTGATAACTTTCACTTCTGCAAAACTCTGCTTGGTAGTAGGTCGATCTTGAGATTTACGAAGATAGTAATGTACCATAGAGCTACTCATCCCTATTGTTTCTCCATATGCTTTCTGTGTTAAACCGCTTTGCTTAAAGTCCTTTCTAAATTTATCTCTGTCCATAACTTATTTATCTTAGACAAAGTTCTATATTAAGTTCGCTCTATACAATATGCTATTGCTCGGATGCTTACAAAAGTATGTTGCAAGAAAGTGATATTGCCGTCAAAGAAGTGGCGATGGCATTGGAATATACTCATTTAGGAAATTTTACAAAACAATTTAAGGCTTTTCATGGCTTTCTGCCAAGTGAAATTATCAAGTCTTAA
>Ga0209185_1001853_pt1 | contig 16568 bp, 11 predicted proteins | sample SidtaG_2_FD_187425 | JGI IMG/M metagenome (GOLD analysis project Ga0209185, IMG submission 187425) | Marine algal microbial communities from Sidmouth, United Kingdom - Sidmouth_Asex2 metaG (SPAdes) (version 2) | ecosystem: Host-associated > Algae > Red algae > Unclassified | place: Sidmouth... | reverse complement strand
CGAATCTTTCTAAACATTTAAGGACTCAACTTGAAGAACAGTTCGTGATTCAGGCTATTGAGACGGAAACTGTGCAGTATAGTAAGGATGGAACGGTTAAGTCTCGTTTTCGCTTGCATGATGGTGCTTTGATTGAGGGGGTCTTGATTCCTGCTGATGAGCGTATGACTGCTTGTGTGTCGTCTCAGGTGGGTTGTAGTCTGGCTTGTAAGTTTTGTGCGACTGGACAGATGAAACGTATGCGTAATCTGACGGCTGCGGAGATTGTGGATCAGGTGGTTGTGTTGAATCAACAGGCGGAGGAACATTATCAACAGCCGCTTTCTAATATTGTGTATATGGGGATGGGTGAGCCTTTGTTGAATTATAAGCAGGTAATGTCGTCTATTGAGCGTCTTACTTCGCCCAGTGGTTTGCATATGTCGTCTCGGCGTATTACTGTTTCGACTGTGGGTATTGCGAAGTTGTTGTATAAAATGGCTGATGATGGGGCTAAGTTTAATTTGGCGATTTCGTTGCATGCGGCGAATGATGTGAAACGTAGTAAGATTATGCCTATTAATGACCAAAATTCTTTGGAGGTTTTGGGGGAGGCTTTGCAGTATTTTTATGAGCGTAATCGGCGGTGGATTTATTTTGAGTATATTCTGTTTAATAATTTTAATGATTCGGTGCAGGATGCACATGAGTTGGCGAATTTTTGTCAGATTGTGCCTTGTAAGGTGAATATTATTGAGTATAATGCGGTGGCTGGTACGGGTATGTATAAGGCGAAAGAGGATAAGTTGGCGGCTTTTCAGCAGGTTTTGGTGAATCGGGGGGTTCGGGCTACTGTGCGGCGGAGTCGGGGTAAGGATATTGATGCGGCTTGTGGGCAGTTGGCTAATAAGTAGTGCTTGGTGGAGACGCTTTCAATGCGTTTGTACAGTTTTTTTTGATTTGAGTTTTTTCTTTTTGTTGGGGTCTTACACACCCCTGATTTCCCTGCGGTCAATCTGTTCCCTCTTGTAGAGGGGATGGTGTTCTTGCTTTTTTCGATTTAATCTTTTTTCTTTGTTGGGGTCTTCACTCCCCTGACTTCCCTGCGGTCAATCTGCCCTCTTGTAGAGGGGATGTGTTCTTGCTTTTTCGATTTGATTTTTTCTTTATATACTTTTTATATGAATATTTTTTTAGTTGGGGATGTGCATGGTTGTTTGGGGGCTTTTGTGGAGATGGTGGAGCGGTATTGGCGTCCTGATGAGGAGTTATTTGTGCAGGTGGGGGATTTGATTGATAGGGGGGCGCATTCTCCAGAGGTGGTGGTATATGCACAAGACTTGTTGCTTCGGTATCCTGAACGGGTTGTTTTTTTAAAGGGTAATCATGAGTTTGAGGCGACTGTTTATCAGCGTGAAGGTGGTAATGATAATTGGTATGGGCAGTGTGGTAAGGAGACTTTGGAACAGTATGCTTCTTCTTCTGTTTCTTTTGAGAAACATGTGGCTTGGTTTGAAGGTTTGCCGCTTTTTTGGGAGAATGAGACTGTTTTTGCAAGTCATGCTGGGGTTTCTACTACAGATTTGCCTTTTGTGGAGGAAAATATGGATGGGGTGCTTTGGAATCGGGGTACTTTAAAAAATATTGGAAAGGTGCAGGTTTTTGGGCATACGCCTACTGTGAGTCGTTTTCCTGAGTTTGATGGGGTGGCGAATACTTGGAATATTGATGGGGGGACTTCTTATGGGCGGAATTTGTGTGGTTTGCGGTTGGCTTGGGATGGGACTTTTTTGGGAAGTGTGGTGATTGGGGTTTGATTTTTAGCAGAGGACTGTTTGGAGATACACAGCCGTGTGTCTTTACTTCATATTTACTTAGACTTTACTTGATATTTAATACTTATGAAATCATTTATTGAAAAAATTATTGAGGATATTCCTAAACAACATTTGGATAATTTGCGGAATTGCTGTTATATCTTTCCTACTCGACGGGGTAAGTTGATGTTTCAGCAGTTGTTGTCAGCTCGTTTTGAGGAGGAAACTTTTTGGTCGCCTTATATTATGAGTATTGAGGATTTTATGGAGCGTATGACTTATCGGAAGGTCACGGATGATTTGACGTTGTTGTTTGAGTTGTATGATGTCTATTTGCAATTCGATGATATTGAGACGACGCCTTTTGATAGTTTTGATAAGTTTTTTCCGTGGGGAGAGATTTTGCTGAAAGACTTTGATGAGATTGATAAGTATTTGGTGGATGCTTCTGATATTTACCAGAATATTTATGACATTAAACAGTTGGAGGCGGCTATTGGCGTTGATGAGGAATTGACGAAGGCGGTGGAGCAGTTTCGTTCTGTGGTGTCGGTGGAGAATAAGACGGTTTTGTTGGAGAATTTCTTGCGAATTTGGGCAATTGTGGGCGATGTATATACAGCTTTTAAGGCTCAATTAAAAAAGAAAAAACTGGCGTATGAGGGTATGTTGTATCGGGAGATTTTGGGAAAGATCAAAAGTACTAAACACCCGATGAAAGGCATTCAGCTTATTTTTTGTGGTTTTAATGCTTTGTCGAATACGGAGGAAGAAATCTTTGATTATTTGTTGAAACGGGAAGAGGCTTGGGTGTATTGGGATGCGGATATTTTGTATATGGAAAACCAGTGGTTTGAGGCGGGCATGTTTTTGCGGACTTATAAGGAAAAGTGGACGATGGAACGAAGCAAGTGGTTTATTGGGGATATGATGCAGACGAAAAAGGAAATCCATATTGTGAGTACGGTACAGCATATGGCTCAGGTAAAAATTGCTTCTAAAATTTTGAAAAAAACGCTTGATGAAACGGATGCGCCTATTGAACAAACTGCTTTGGTGCTGGCTAATGAAAATTTGTTGATGCCTATGTTGTATGCTTTGCCTGATAATGTGATGGAGGCGAATGTGACGATGGGCTACCCTTTGCAAAACACGCCTTTGACACATTTAGTAAACAGTCTTTTTGATTTGCATTCACATCAGAGTGGAAAAAATAAAATTTATTTTCGAACGGAAGATGTTTCTGTTTTTCTTAACAATGCTTATGTGCAAAGTGTGTTGGAGTTGAAGGGTGCGAGTCTTTCTAAATGGTTGCATAAATACCGTAAGACTTATCTTTTTATTGAGGATATTGAAGAGAAGTTAGAAGGCTACCCAATTTTGTTGGCTTTGTTTAAGGTCATTCATAATTCGACTCAATTTATTGAGATGTTGATTGAGTTTTTGAAGGAGTTATTTTTGCATTTCACACCTGAAGATTATATGCAAAATATTGCTGAAATAGACCTTGATCCTGATATGGTAGATGCAGATACTCCTGCTGTTAATTTGATTGTGGAAGCAACTGCTTTGGAGCAGGATTATATTTATTTGTACATTCAGCATTTGAATATTTTTTATGACAATGTTAAAGTAAATATTCATCGGCTTAATTTGGCTTTGTTAAAGAAGATGTTGCAGGAAACTTTGGGGACGTTGAAGGCTTCTTTTTCGGGTGGAACGAATAAGGGTTTACAGGTGATGGGGTTTTTGGAAACACGTACTTTGGATTTTGAGAATCTATTTATTTTGTCTGCGAATGAGGGAAATTTGCCGATGGAACGAAAGCTTAATAGTTACATTCCTTTTTCTTTGAGGAAGGCTTTTAAGATGCCTACTTTTGAGGAACAAGATGCTATTTATGCGTATCATTTTTATCGTTTGTTGCAGACGACGAAGAAAGTTGTTTTGATTTATGATTCTGAGCTTGGTGGCAACAACAATGAACGCAGTCGATTTATTGCACAGCTTTTGAATGCCGTCAAATATTCGTACAATCCCAATATTACGATTACTGAGAAAACATATGCAACTGCTCCTCCGCAAGTTAAGCAAGAACAAAAGGCGATTACAGTTGAAAAGACGGCGAGTATAATGGAGCATTTACGGTCTCGTATGTATAAGAAAGGAAATCGTCCTTCTACTTATAAATACTTTTCTCCTACGGCTTTGTCAACTTATATTGCTTGTCCTTTGCAGTTTTATTTAAAGTATGTTGCTGACTTGAAAGAGACGCCTGATGAGTCTACAAAGATTGAGGCTAATGATTTTGGAAACATTGTGCATAAGACGTTGGAGCATTTTTATGAGCCTTTTAAAAATGAGCAGTTAGTCAAGGAAAAAGTCGCTCCACTTAATAAGGAGGAGACGATTGTGGAACATATGAATGATGCTTTAAAAGAAGCTCGTTTGATTAATGAAACTTATACCGAATTACAGGGAAAAAACGTTATTGCATTTACGACTATTAAGCAGATTATCAATGATGTATTGAACACTGATTTGGAGTCGATGCCTTTTAAGTTGCATGAGTTGGAAACGAATTCTCAAATGTTTGATTTAAATTTTGATGGAGAGTTTTACGTGGGTCTAAATGGAACAATTGACAGAGTAGATGAAATTGAGGATTTGGAGGGGCGAACCGTTCGGATTGTGGATTACAAAACAGGAGAGGTAAAGGACAAAACGCTGAAAATGACGGAGGATGTAAATGAGTATATTGAGTTGCTTTTCACGAATACGGATTATCGGTATGTTTTTCAGGCTTTTTATTATTCCTTTTTATATTGGAAGGCGAATCCAAGTATTCCTTTGAAGCCTGGCATTTACTCATTAAAGGAGACGGACAAAGGGGTGCAAATGATTCCTGACACTAAGGCTTCTGAGTTGTTTTCTACGAAGGAATTGTTGGAGGCTTTTGAACGGAGGCTGAAGCTTTTATTTCAGGAGTTGATGCAGGCTGATGTGGCTTTTAAACAAACGGAGGATTCGGCGAATTGTCGTTTTTGTGCTTATCGGGAAATTTGCTCTTTGTAGTTTTTGTGGTTTTTGTGGTTTTTGTGGTTTTGTTTGTGTTGTGGTTCTTTGTTTTGACTCAGCTTGATGTCCAAGTATTCCTGATTTCTTAATCGACTAATTACCAATTCCTAATAAACTAAATAAGGAGCGAAGGGTTTGGGGCTTCGTCGTGACGGAAAGTCCCGCTATTCATTACAATACCAAGCCATAAAGGGCAACCACAAGGGATTGCCTCCACAATGCCAAACGCTTTGGTATTTTCATTGCTATCGGGGCTATTTTTTCACTGTCTTTATTGCTATTCACAACAGACGTTGCAGTGCAATGTCTCTACGTTTTTTTGTTATGGTTTTTATTCGATTTTGTTTTGTTTGGGTATTTGGATGTTTGTTTTCTGTTGGGATATTCGGGCAGGATTTGCCTTTGCCTGTACGGGCTTATGATGCTGCTTTGGATTCTTTGCGGTTGGGGGAGTTGCAGGAGAGTTATGGTCGGTTTAAGGTGCTTCCTGTGGGGTTCGAATTGCAGGCTTTGGTGGCTTTGTCGCATTATCCTGAGTTGGTGAATATGCCGATTGTTTTTAAATTTCGGAAGAAGAAGATTGCGCATACTTCTCGTCCTGATTTTTGGTCTATTTTAAATCCTTTTCAACAACGGCGGTATGAGGTTATTATCAGTAATGATGTGGCTGCTGATTTGGCGGATGGGATCTTGAAGAATATGTCTTATAATGCGCAGATTGGGGTGTTGGGACATGAATTAGGACATACGGCTTTTTATTTGGATAAATCGGTGTGGCAGTTGGTGGTGACGGGAATTCGGTATGCAAACAAGGTGTTTCGGAAGGGCTTTGAAAATGATACGGATTTGGCGGCGATTGACCATAATTTGGGGTATCAATTGTTGGCTTGGAGTGAGACGGTGCATGTTTTGTTGGAAAAGGCGGGGCGTGGGGAGAATTATTTGAAGCCTGTTGTTATTTTGGAGACAATTCGGGAGCATGGGAACTACTAATTTGGGGTTTCTTTGAACCATATAAGTTATTTGAGTTTCTTTAAGTCCATATAAGTTTTTGTCCTTGTATTTTTGGGATTCTGTTCTTGTAAGATAAACCTGATGGTTTTTTGAACCGTATAAGTACCTATAAGTTTTTTTCGGTTCTGTCCTTCTAATATAGACCCGATGATAGTGTTATACCAAAGTGTTTGGCCAACGGTTTTGCGAGGGCTTGGTATAGTAACGGACAGCGGGACCATGTGTAACGACGGAGGACTTGACCGTTCTCTCCTTAAAAATATTTTTATTATGAAAAGATTGTTTGTGTTTTTTGCTTTCTTCTTTGTGTCTTTGAATGGGATGGCGCAGTATGATTTAGAGCCTTTGAAGGTCGGGGATGATGCGCCGAATTTTGTGGCGTTGGACCAGCATGGAAATTCTGTGGAGTTGGCTTCTTTGTTGAAGATGAATGAGCATGTGGTGATGGTATTTTATCGGGGAGCTTGGTGTGGTTACTGTAAGGAACATGCAAGTGTTTTGCAGGATAGTTTGCAGTTTGTGATGGATGAGGGGGCGGCTGTGGTGATGATTACGCCTGAAAAGGGGGAGGCTGTGGATAAAATGGTGGAAAAAACTGGGGCGACTTTTTCTGTTTTACACGATGCGGAGAATAAGATTATGACGGATTATGGGGTCGCTTATGGTATTACGGAGGAAACGGTGCCGAAATTTTTTAAGTATGTGGTGCATGCGACTCGTAAGGGAACGGAGAGTGAGGATGATGTTTTGCCTGTGCCAGCGACTTATGTGATTGGGAAAGATGGTAAAGTCCGTTTTGTACACTACGATCAGGATTATAGTCAACGGACGACTGTGGCAGAGATTTTGGGGGTTTTGGAGAGATAAGGGACTGGTGACAGATAATGAGGGGGTTTTTCCTTTAAAATTCCCAGCCGAATCCTGCACTTACATAGTCGGCTCTTGCGCCATGTGATTTTAGTTGCAGTTGTAGATATGGGAGATTGTGGGCTGTGGTGATTGGGTCTTTGAGATAGTAATGTACGCCGATTAAGTTGGTGATAATGGGGCGTTTGAAGTGTTCGACGGGGGCGAAGGCTTGATTGTGGAGATAGACGCCTGCTTGGAAAGTCATACCGAGTCGTCCTAACCTCATTTCGTAGCCTGCTAATACGTAGACTTTACTGGCAAGACTTGTGAAGTTGTAATCTTCCACTTGGCACTCATTTTCGTCTAATTCGTTTTCACATCGGTATTGTCCATAATGGGAAATGCTTTCGTTGTATTCGTATTGTACGCCTAATAATAAGCGTCCTTGATGGTTTAAGGGTCGGGCTGCGATGGCGGCAAAGGTGAATACGTCGTAATACTCGCCTAAGTGAACTCTTCCCGATGTTTTGCCATAACCTGTGCGTAAGAGGACTTTGATTTGTTTGCTTGTTTCTCCCAATGTTTTTGCCTCCACTCGCTCTTTTTCATTTAACCAATAGTAAATGCCGATGTTGCCTGAAAATAGGTTGATGCCTAAGTTGGGTTGATGGGTATTTCCGTTGGAAAAATGGGTCGCACTAAACATCAACTTTGCGCCGAATCGCTCGGTAAAATCTCTTTCTAAACCGAAAGATAGACGGGTCATGTTGTTGATGTTCGTACTTATGGCGTTGTTTGTGGGATTGTTGACTTCGTCGTATTTGTTGTCAATCCAAGCAAGCCCACTGCCAACTCTTAAATCAAAACGGGCTATTTTTCCGATGTTCCAATCAAACTGTATAAAAGGGAATGCGCCTATTCCTTTGCCAAAGGTCTGACTATCTCCAAATTGAATGCCCACAATATTTACGCCTGCTAATGGAAAACCAAACAGATGATGCCATGCTTTGTCTCCTTTGCCTTGTTTCGCAAAAGATAGTTCATACATCTTGGTGCTTTGGGTGACATCTGCGGTAAAATAGCTTCTGTGTGGAATGATTTTTCCATAATTGAGGGCTGTTTCTATTCTGATGTTTTGGGCTTGTAGCGCCTCCTTTCCCGATGACAACAAAAGAAGAATGCAGAGTATTGTAGTGCTTCTTAGAAACATATTAGTTTTTATTTCGACTTCGGGAAATGTTATTATTGATATACGTTTTTAATTTTATTTGGAGCGAACTTTTGATACTTCGTCGCAACAGAAAGGCCCGCTATTCATTCCAATACCAAGCCTTTCAAAACCTTGTGGCTCTACACATTGGTATTCCATTACTATCGGGGCTAATTCCCCACCGTCTCTACCAATATCGACTGTATTAGTTTACAAGTGTACATCAATAACGGATTAGTATATTGGGACTCAATTAATCAGGCTCTCACCAACCGACCAACTCCTAATACACCAATTCCAATCAACAAATTTACTTATTCTTTAGGTGTTTGTCTAAGAATTTTAAGACAGCTTCGTATCCTTCGATTTCATTTTCTGTTTTTAGAAAACCGTGTCCTTCATCTTCAAAAACGATGTATTCGACAGGAATCCCATTTTTCTTGGCAGCCTCCACGATTTCATCTGATTCTACTTGTAAAACTCTTGGGTCGTTCGCTCCTTGTAAAACCATCAAAGGCTTTGTGATTTTGTCTGCATGAAATACAGGCGATATTTTGTGTAAGCGAATGGAATCTTCTGTGGTTGGGTCGCCCATTTCTGTATAGAGTGCATTTCTAAAAGATTCCCACCAGGGCGGAATACTTTTTAGGGTTCTTAGCCAGTTAGATGGACCAAAAATATCAACGCCTAATTCAAATTCTTCGGGTTGATACGTCAAGGCAGCTAACGTCATATAGCCTCCATAAGAACCGCCCATAATACCCACTTTGTCCATATCTACATAACCCAAGCTTTCCAAGTACTTTTTACTCTCTACACAATCCATCAAATCATCTTCTCCGTGTCGTTGGTCATCTGCTTGATTGAACGTTTTTCCATAACCACTACTTCCTCTATTGTTTACCGCAAGAATGGTATATCCGTGATTAGAAAGGTACTGTATGGTTGGATTGTATCCCATACGAGATTGACCACCTGGACCACCATGGATATAAAGCATAGCAGGCACTTTATTGTCTTTACTCGCCCCATGTGGCTTGTATAAAATCGCAGGAATCTCCAACCCATCAAATGATTTGAAAGTAATGTGTTCTGGTTCTACCAAATCATCTGTATTAATTTCTGGATTGAGATTGTCCGTTAATTGCTTGCATGTTGAGGTCGCTATGTCATATACATAAAGATTACTTGGTTGTTTGGCGGCTTGAATTGAGAAAACCATCTTTTTTTCACTATCAGAGATACGGACATTACCAATTTCTCCTTCAGGCAAATTTTTGAAACTCACTTCCTTTCCTGTCGCCATATCATAGACCTTAATCGTTGTTTTAGCATCTTTATCTACCCCAACGATTCTATATTTTTCATTGTAAGAAGTATATGCATACGCCACACTCGCCTCTTTTTCAGCCAACACCGTCTTTTTTTCGCCTGATTCCAAATCATAAGCGACCAAAAAAGAATATTCGCCTCCTTCATTGGTCGTATAATACAATGTTTTCCCATCATTACTAAAACCACTTGGACTATATGTTGCAGAACCTCTATGTTCTGAAATCAACTTATTTTCCTTCGTCTCTACATTGTAGATAAATAAATCATTATCAGACGTCGTATTTGATTTCGTGAGTGCAAAATATTTCTTGTCATTAGAGATTTCCGATAAGCTTAGGTTATCATTATTTTCGTAAATCATAACGGGCTTTTGTTCCTTAGTATCCAATTCATAAACATCTGTAAATTTGCCTGTTCGTTGAGTTGAACCCATAAAGAAAGACTTTTTGTCGTGGCTGAATCCGTAGAAACTATAGCGATTGACTGATGACGTATCAGGCGTTATTTCCGTTTTATTTCCGTTTTCATCCTGCATAAAAAGGTGATAGATTTCATTTCCGTCAGTATCACCTTGATATAAAAAGGCATCTGAATCTGGAAAATAGCTGCTTGCCCACTGTGCGCTTGTCTTGGAATCCGTCAATTGCGTCATATCTCCCGACTTCAAATCAATCGAATAGACATTATACACACCTGATTTGTCGCAGCCTGCCAATACTTTGGTTTCATCTTGGTTAAAACCTCTTGCATACACATTGATGTTGTCTGTAAATTGCTTGTAACTGTACTGTTTTACTTGGGCTTGTAATTGTAGTATTCCAAAGCCACATAAAAACAATAAAATGGGGTTTAAAAATTTCATAAGTTTAGGGTTTCGTTAATTTTGTGTTGCTAAAATATTATTTTTTTCTGAACAATGACCTATTATCTCTTGCAAGCGTTATAAAAGAGACGGCTCTTTTTGGTTGGAAGCGTTAAGATTCCCCAAAAATCCCCTAAAACTAATCGTATTCAATTATCTTTATGCTTTGTCTTTTGTAAAATTGATTTGGAGAGAATGGTTTATCTTTCATCGTGACGCATGGGCCCACTGTCCGTTAATGGATGGCATCTCCAAGATGCCTTGCATTTTTTCACATACTGTACTGTATTGGAAGGCATTTCCAAAATGCCTTGCATTTTTTCACATACTGTACTGTATTGGAAGGCATCTCCAAGATGCCTTGCATTTTTTCACATACTGTACTGTATTGGAAGGCATTTCCAAAATGCCTTTCATTTCCACAGATGAACCGAAGAGGCAAGCCAACGCAAGTATCCAACCACTACCACTGGGTCTATTTTGCAAGGACAGAACGCTATATTTCATACAAATTGCAACAATGATTTTTTTCAAAATATTTCAAGAGGGCATTATTTTAGCTTTACAAGAATTGTGGAGTAACAAACTTCGCTCTTTTTTGTCCTTATTGGGAATTGCCATTGGGATATTTTGTGTGATAGCCGTTTTATCCGTCATTGATAGCTTTCAGCATGGTTTGAAGGACTCTTTCAATAAAATCGGGAGCAATGTCCTTCACGTTTCCAAAGAATCTTGGGATTTCAAGAAGATTACGAGTGATTGGTGGAAGTACATGCGCCGTCCCAACCCAAATTATAAGGAATACGAAGCCCTTCGCAAATACATCAAAACCGCAGATGCCATCAATATTCGGGCGGTAATGGGGGGGCAAAAGCTCCAAAATCGAGATAATGTGGTTGAAAATGTGGCTCTTTTGGGTAGTACTTATGATTTGGCTCGTATGTTCGATTTAGAAATTGACTATGGGCGTTATTTTACAGGTGAAGAGATGCAAACAGGGCGGAATATGGTGGTCTTAGGCTATGTTTTAGCAGAAGCCTTATTTCCCAATGTGGATTATGCGATTGGTAAAAGTGTTAAACTCAAAGGTCGGAAGCTGAAAGTCATAGGCGTTTTTAAGAAAGAAGGAGAAAGCATCATTGGCGATGGTTTTGATGAAGTCGCCGTTGTTCCTTACAATTACTTCAGAAAGTACTTCAATATCAACAATCGAAGGATGCAACAAACCATTTCCGTCAGAGCTGCCGAAAATGTCAGCATGGAACAACTAACCGATGAAATGCGGGGCGTGATGCGAGGCCAGCGGCATTTAAAACCCAAAGAAGAAGATAATTTTGAAATCAATAATTTGAGCCTTCTAACGGGCATGATTGATGGGATTTTTGGGGTTGTGAGTATTGCAGGAGGGTTGATTGGCTTTTTTGCGATTTTGGTTGGTGCTTTTGGAATTGCCAATATTATGTTTGTTTCGGTAAAAGAACGGACTCGTATTATTGGAATTAAGAAGTCTTTGGGGGCAAAACGGATTTACATTCTTTTAGAGTTTTTGGTAGAAGCCATTTTACTTACACTTTTAGGTGGATTCTTTGGCTTATTGTTGGTGTACTTACTCGTTTTTGTTGGTAATAACTTTATAGACCAATTTGAGTTGTTTTTGAGTCAGCGTTATATCATTTGGGGAATGGCTCTTTCGGTGGTCATTGGCGTAATTGCGGGCATTATTCCTGCGTTTTTGGCTTCGCAAATGGACCCAGTTGAGGCGATACGGTCTTAATTTGGTTTATGTGGTTTTTGTCGTTTATGTAGTTTTTGTGGTTGTTTTTCTTCGTGTTTTTGTGCTGTGGTGCTGTGGTTCTTAGTGTCGTGGTTGTGGTTGGGCATGTTTTTTAATTCCTAATTTCCCAATAAACTAATTCCTAATTCCCCAATAAACTAATTTCCTAGTAGACTAACTACAAAAACCACAAAAACTATCAACTACAAAAACTAAAACTCCTAATAGGCTAACTACAAAAACCACATAAACCATCAACTACAAAAACTAAAAAAAGGGGTTGAGACCATCCAAAATAGACCCGATGGCACAGCGGGACCTTGCGTGACGACAAAGCACCTTACTTTCTCTCCAAAAAAAAGAAAATCAGCAATAGAACAAGCACAAATTTCGTATTTTCGCAGTAAAAATAACTTGTATGCAAAACACTTATGTTGCGATTATGGCAGGCGGTATTGGGAGCCGCTTTTGGCCACAAAGTCGTGTCAATAATCCTAAACAATTTTTGGACATTTTGGGAACGGGAGAATCTCTTTTAACGATGACCTTTAAGCGGTTTGCTAAGATTGTTGGCCCTGAAAAAGTCTATATTGTGACGAATGCTCGATACGCTGATTTGTGTAAAGAACATTTGCCTGATATTTCGGACGAACAAATCCTACAAGAGCCTTTGCGTCGCAATACAGCGCCATGTATTGCCTATGTTTCCTATAAATTGGCGCAAAAAAATCCTTATGCGAAGCTGATTGTCGCTCCTTCTGACCACCTTATTACGGATACTGACGCCTTTACAGAGCGTATTCAAGAGGGAATTGATTATGTGAGTGGGGGCAATACACTCCTTACTTTAGGGATTAAACCATCTCGTCCTGACACAAACTATGGTTACATTCAATTCCACGAAAAAGCGAATCAAGGCAAGATTCATAGAGTCAAAACTTTTACAGAAAAACCGACACAAGAAATCGCTCAAAGCTTTTTGAATAGTGGTGATTTTCTCTGGAATTCGGGCATCTTTTTGTGGAGTGTACAAGCCATAATCAATGCTTTTCAAAAATATCTTCCAGACATGGCGGAATTATTTGAGAAGGGAAATCCTCATTATAATACCACCAATGAGAAAGCATATATCCAAAGGGCGTACACCACTTGTAGAAATATTTCGATTGATTATGGCATTATGGAAAAAGCCAACAATGTGTATGTATTGCCTTCAAGTTTTGGTTGGTCTGATCTGGGAACGTGGACTTCACTTTGGGATAATGCCCCAAAAGATGAACAAGACAATGTCATTCAAGGCAAAAATATCATGGCATATGACAATGAAAATGTCTTGGTAAAAGCTCCAAATGATAAATTGGTTATTATACAAGGAATGAAAGATTGCTGTATTGTCGATACAAAGGATGCTTTGTTAATCTATCAACTCACCAATGAGGCTAAATTACGGGAAATTCATGATGACATTAAGGAGAAAACAGGCGAAAAGTACTTGTAATTGAATCAAAAGTTATGATTCGACACTATATGTTCTTAAATTTACTAAACTAAAAACTACTACCATTATGAATATTATTCGCAATATAGAAATTCAAGGAGCTGAAGGTCGTCCTACATTATTAGATCTATATGTCGAACGCAATGGCGAGCAGAAACCTGTCGTTATCTTTTCACATGGTTTCAAAGGCTTTAAAGATTATGGCTGTTGGGATTTGGTCGCCAGAACTTTTGCAGGCGCAGGATTTGTCTTTATCAAGTACAATTTTTCTCACAATGGTACAACGGTTGATGAACCTTTAGAATTTGCAGATTTAGAAGCATTTGGACACAACAACTATTGTAAGGAACTAGATGATTTGGGTTATGTGATTGACTGGGTTGTGAATGGTGATGTGGGTGTTCCTATCAATGAATTGCGAAGAAGTGAAATTTATTTGATTGGTCATAGTCGGGCTGGTGGTATAACTTTCTTAAAGGCATTGGAAGATACAAGAGTCCGCAAGATTGCGACTTGGGCTTCCGTTGCTTCTTTGGATAGAGGTTGGGAAAATCCCGATGCCTTAGCGCATTGGAAAGAAACGGGCGTTCATTACATCGCCAATTCTCGCACCAAACAGCAAATGCCTTTGTACTTTCAATTGTATAAAAACTTCCAAGCGAACAAAGAGCGTTTAGATGTTTCGGCAGCCATCAAACAATTGGAAATTCCTGGTCTTATCGTACATGGAACGGCTGACCCGACTGTTCCGTTTTCGGATGCTGAAAAAATCGTGAAGCAAAATCCAAAACATTTCAAAGTTTTTTCTGTTGAAAGTGCTGACCATGTTTTTGGAGGTTCGCACCCTTGGACAGAAGACAAATTGCCCGTTGATTTAAAGAAAGTGGTGGAAGGCTGTATTGATTTCTTTAGGGAAAGTGTTTGACTTTGGTGGCGAGGAATGAGTAGCAAGGTGACGGGTTATTTTTAAAATCTATTTTATGATAAAGCAAATTGTCAGACCTATTTACAAAGGTGTTCATTCATTGCTCTTCAATACGATTGATGCGAACCCGATGTTTGTCAAAAAAGAAAATGGGAAGGAAGTCAAGAAAGGACATATTTCGTTGGAACATCTAAATGATCCTCGCTTGGATGACAAGTTGGTCAGCGATTTAAAAGCGGCTGGAATTTCGGTAAATGCACACAATATTAAGATTGAAGAATATCACACTTATCTTTGGAAAGCAAATTATCCTGAGACTTATTATGGCGGTGGTTTAGACCCAAATCAAAACTTTACAGAAAAATCTTTGGAGCATTATGTCTCTACCGAATTCATTGATTTCAAGCCTGATACAGTTTTCATAGATGTTGCGGCCTGTACTTCTCCGTTCTATACAATCGTTCGAGAATTGTACGGTTGCAAAACGACTTACCAACAAGATTTAATTTTTGACAAAGGTTTGAAGGGCGATAAAATTGGTGGCTATGGACACGAAATTCCTTTGGAGGATGAAAGTGTAAATGCTGTCACCTTGCACTGTTCTTTAGAGCATTTTGAGAATGATTCTGACACTGCTTTTTTCGTTGAGATGGAACGTGTTTTAAAAAAAGGTGGACGCTTGGTTGTCCTTCCTTTTTACATTGCGTATGAATTTACCAACCATGTCGATCCCATTTACAACCTCTTAAAATCCCATCCAATTAAGGTTGATAAACGTGCGAGGTTGCGTTACTGTTCTTGGTTTCAATTCTTTTCTCGCCATTATGATGTACAAGCGTTGCAAGAGCGCATTTTGAGCAAAGTCCCAAACCTACAACTGAGCATTTATAGGGTAAATAATTTCAGAGATGTTCATGAAAAAAGCTATCTTCGATTTGTGGGAGTTTTTGAAAAAACGTAGTTTTTTTAGTGCCGTGGTTCTTAGTGCCATAGTTTTCTTTTTGCTCAATAAATGCTTTAGGAGCGAAAGGTTTGTCTTTCATCGTGATGGAAAGGCCTGCTGTCCGTTCTTATGGTGGATGCCAAGTTGGGCAACCACAAGGGATTGCCCCTACAAGCCAACGCTGTTCCACCATACCACTACCATCAGGGCTATTTTGGACAGTCAGAACCTTTTTCAAGGGATTTTAGTTTGTGTTTTTGGATGCAAATCTGTATATTTAAGACAAATCACATATTCATGAAAAGAAATTTGTTCCTCCTATTTTTCTTATGCTCTACTTGTTCTTTCTTTGGGCAATCGAAGGAGTATGCACATTCTTTGCTCAAAACGCTCTGTTCCCCAGAAATGCATGGGCGTGGTTATTACGAGCAAGGCGATAAATTGGCTGCTAATTTCATCGCAAAAGAGTTTGAAAAAATTGGCTTAAAATCGTTTGAAGATGGGTATTTTCAAAACTTTGAGATTCCTGTCAATACAATTAATGGCAAAGTTGAATTATCCATTAATGGTAAAAACTTAGAACCTGGTGTTCATTATTTAATTGATGCTTCTTGTCCTTCCATCGCTGAAAAATTAGACCCAATTTATTTAAGTAAAGAGACTTTGCTCAATGTCAATAAATTTAGAAAGGAGCTTTCTAAAACATTTGGCAAAACGGTTGTCATTGATAAAACGGATTTTAAAGATGCGACCAAAGAAGAATTGCAACAGATAAACGAAATCATTGGTTTTTTCACTTACTTTGAAGACATCAAAACGCAAGCAATTATTGAAATTACGGATGCGAACCTCACTTATACTGTCTCACAAACCACTGCCTACCGTCCGCACATTATTCTAAAAAAAGAAGCTGTCAAAAAGAAAATCAAAAGTATTGATTTAGTTGTTGAGAGTGAATTTATAAAAGCATATCCTACGCAAAATATAATCGGCTATTTGGAAGGTGAAATTAAGGATAGTTTTATCTGCATTTCTGCCCATTACGATCACATTGGTAGAATGGGACACGATATTTATTTTCCTGGTGCGAATGACAATGCGAGTGGAACAGCGATGATGATTAGCTTGGCGACGTACTATGCAAAGCCTGAAAATAAGCCCAAATACTCTATGGTTTTCTTTTCTTTTGGTGCAGAAGAAATCGGCTTATTGGGTTCAAAGTATTATACGGAACATCCGCTATTTCCCATTAAAAACATAAAGTTCTTTCTGAATTTGGATATT
>Ga0209185_1001850_pt1 | contig 16584 bp, 13 predicted proteins | sample SidtaG_2_FD_187425 | JGI IMG/M metagenome (GOLD analysis project Ga0209185, IMG submission 187425) | Marine algal microbial communities from Sidmouth, United Kingdom - Sidmouth_Asex2 metaG (SPAdes) (version 2) | ecosystem: Host-associated > Algae > Red algae > Unclassified | place: Sidmouth... | reverse complement strand
TATTAAGTACACTGTTTTATAAATTTATTTACATTTTTTGACGTTTATTTTGAAATGAATCGAATCAAAAATGACGCGAATACTCACTGTATTTAAGGATTTTTTGGTGAAGAGTCATTTTAAAAGAAATACTCAAAAAAGTAAATAAATTTGTGAAACAGTGTATTTATTAGGTTTATAGCGTTTGTAACGAGCAAATAATAAGTTTACGATTTCGACGAGGTTATTTTGTCCTTAGTGAAAGAAATTAAATAAGAGATGAAAAGATAATAAACTTCATAAACCAAAAATAAGCTATGTTCAAGAAATCATTAAAAGATGCTCCTGAATTTGTTGCAGGTGATGCCACTAATTTGCGAGAAATTCTACATCCCCATAAAGACCCTGTAAAAATAGGATATAGCATTGCCCATGCCTACCTAAAACCCAACAAATCTTCCCTCCCTCATAGACTGAATGGCTCTGAAGTGTATCACATCACAGCCGGAACAGGTACTATTTATGTTGACAAAAATAAGCAACCCATACAACAAGGTGATACCATCTATGTACCGCCGGGCAGCCTACAATTTGTGAAAAATACAGGTGATAAAGACCTCATTTTCATTTGTATTGTAGAACCTGCATGGACACCAGAAAGTGAGTTTCTTTGATATTATCCTTTTACATATCACTGTCACATTTATTCATTTTTCTGCTTTCTTATAAAGAGTAGGATTGGATAATTTAAGGGAAGAGGAAGAAAATAATCTACCCCAAATGAAGAAGTTATTTTTTTTGTATGTTTGGTTAAATTTGACGCACATAGCCGAGCTACGTAAGGAAGATTTAGTGAAAGAAATTAAATAAATTGTTCCATAATGCGCCGTAATTTTTTCTTCTAAAGAATTCAAAAAATCGTTGCATAGCCATAGCTACGGAACTATTTTTTGTGTTTTTTAGAAGGGAAAAGAACAAGCATAATGGGGCAAGTTATTTATTTTCTTTCACTTAGTGAAACATATAAGAAAAAGAACAATTCAGACGGGTAGATTATTTTTTTCGTCTTTCCTAATACTTGAATACTGATAATAATATACATAACTTTCACTTAATTCTGTTACAGACCGACTACCTGTGTTGCTCGTTAAAGCCATCAATAAATTCGCTAAAGCTTTGCGTCTTCCAACTTTTAAGCCTAATATTGCACGGCAGAATGTCTTGGCATTTTTTTCATATATAAATGTCAACAATTCATTCTGCTTTTTTGTTTTTTTAGAAGGTCGCACTGAAATATAGCCATTTTTTAATTAATTAAAATTATTTTGTAATTTATTTATTATTAAAAATGAATTATTTATAAATATTTTTTATTATAAAATAATTTAAAAATATCCTTATTTCAGCAGAACCTTAGAAGAAAAATTTACGGCGCATAATGGAACAATTTATTTAATTTCTTTCACTTACGTAGCTCGGCTATGCGCGTCAAATTTAGCCAAACATATAAAAAAAATAACTTCTTCATTTGGGGTAGATTATTTTCTTCCTCTTCCCTTATTTGAGTGTCTTTTTAAAGTATTCGTAAGTTCTTCTCAACCCTTCTTTTCTATCTACTTTGGCTTCCCAACCGAGTATGTTTTTTGCTTTTGTGGTGTCGGGTCTGCGTTTTTTTGGGTCATCTTTCGGGAGGTCTTTGTATATGATTTTCAGTTCTTTATCTTTTACGAGGTCTATGATTTCCTCTGCAAATTCTTTTATCGTAATTTCGTCCGGATTACCAATATTGACAGGCAAATGATAATCACTCATCAAGAGTCGGTAGATGCCTTCTACGAGATCATCAACATAGCAAAACGAGCGCGTTTGTGAGCCATCTCCAAACACTGTAAGTGCCTCGCCATTAATGGCTTGTGAAAGAAATGCCGGCAATGCGCGTCCGTCATTGGTACGCATACGCGGACCGTAGGTGTTGAAAATTCGGATGATGCGTGTCTCCAAGCCGTGTACGTTGTGATAAGCCATTGTGAGGGCTTCTTGAAAACGTTTGGCTTCATCGTATACGCCACGCGGACCGATTGGGTTCACATTGCCCCAATATTCTTCCGTTTGTGGGTGTACTTCCGGGTCGCCATATACTTCGGAAGTAGAAGCGACAAGGATTCTCGCGTTTTTAGCTTTTGCCAAGCCCAGTAGATTGTGTGTGCCAAGCGAGCCGACTTTCATGGTCTGAATCGGCATTTGGAGGTAATCAATCGGACTCGCCGGAGATGCAAAGTGCAAGATGTAATGCAATTCGCCGGGAACGTGGACGAATTTGGAGACATCGTGGTGATAAAACACAAAATTTTCGTTGGCAAACAGGTGTTCGATATTCTCCAAATTTCCTGTTATCATGTTGTCCATTCCGATGACCTGAAAGCCTTCGGCGATGAATCTATCACACAAATGCGAGCCTAAAAATCCTGCTGCACCGGTTATGAGTACTTTTTTCATATCTTCACCTCTTTTTCTACGTTAACAATCTCTCTACCAATGCTTTCGTAATGGAATCCATGCTCGCGCATTTGTTCTACACTGTACAGGTTTCGTCCGTCAAATATGACTTTGTTGTCTGCCAAATGACTGTTCATTTTCGCAAAATCGGGGGTGCGGAATACGCTCCATTCGGTGATGATAGCAAGTGCATCTACATGTTCGATGGCTTCGTATTGGGATGCTACCAAGTTGATTTTTTCTCCAAATTCGAGGGCTACATTTTCCATAGCTTCGGGGTCAAATGCTTTGACTTTCGCGCCTGCTTCGAGCAATTCCTCAATGATGTATAGAGCGGGTGCTTCGCGGATGTCGTCCGTATTCGGCTTGAAGGCGAGTCCCCATATACCGATGGTTTTGCCTGTCAAATCTTCACCAAAATATTTTTTAATTTTTTCGACCAAAATACTCTTTTGGATGCGATTGACACGCATCACGGAGTTGAGTATTTTGAAGTCATAATCATTCCCTTCGGCGGTTTTGGCGAGTGCCTGCACATCTTTCGGAAAGCAGCTGCCACCGTAGCCTACGCCGGGAAAAAGAAAGCGTTTGCCGATACGATTGTCGCTACCCATGCCCTTGCGCACCATGCTCACGTCTGCGCCAACTTTTTCACAGAGGTTCGCGATTTCATTCATAAAAGAAATTCGCGTAGCGAGATAAGAATTAGCGGCGTATTTGGTGAGTTCGGCGGAGCGTTCGTCCATAAAAATCACGGGATTTCCTTGTCTGACGAATGGTTCGTAGAGGCGTTCCATCACTTTTTTTGCCTTGTCAGAACTCGTACCGATGACCACGCGGTCGGGCTTCATAAAATCATCTACTGCAACGCCTTCACGCAAAAATTCGGGATTGGAAACGACATCAAATAATGATTGGTCAAGTCCTGCGGCGAGTTCGGCATGTACACGTTCGGCAGTTCCTACGGGAACGGTGCTTTTATCAACGATAACTTTGTAGTCCTGAATAAGTACGCTCAATTGGCGAGCTACACCAAGTACGTAGGAGAGGTCGGCAGAGCCATCTTCGCCGGGAGGAGTGGGAAGTGCCAGAAAAATAATCTGGGCATCTTTTATGGCTTCGGCAAGGTCGGTCGTAAATTTTAATCTTCCCTGACGGGTATTTCGGTCAAATAGTAGGTTGAGCCCCGGCTCATATATGGGTACGATACCCGACTGCATTTTCTTGACTTTTGCTTCGTCAATATCAACGCATATCACGTTGTTGCCGGTTTCTGCAAAGCAGGTGCCTGTAACGAGTCCTACATAGCCGGTTCCAACTACGGCAATATTCATATTCAGTTTAAATTTAAGAATACGATTAAGTAAATTTAATATAAAAAATTGATTACCAACTACTTATATTTAGACAGAACTTAATTTAATTCTATTTGATTATTTACTTCAGTAAATCAATTTTGTGCGTAAAATTACGCTCACGCAGATTAGACGCAAAAAATATGGAAAGGGACAGGTCATGCCCCCAATTTTAAGGCTGCAAATATAAGGATAAGTATTGGTTTACCGTAGTTTTATCGAAAATGAAATATATGCTAAAAGGCATATTTAGATTTGGCTTTTTGCTAAAAACCAGTTATCTCAAAGAACTTTGCATCGCAAAGTTATTTTTAAAATCGAGAAAAAGCAAATTCAATGCTATTATTTTTTAAAATAAGTAGTGGGACAAAAATAGGCTTAGTGAAAGAAATTATTTTGGAATAAAGTCTAGTCTATAGATGATAGTAAAAAGTCGATAGTCCATAGACCTATAGACAAACGTGAGCGTGTTTCACGTTAGCCTATCGACTATCGACTATCGACTACAACACAAGTTGTGTTATTCTGAATAAGTAGTGGGACAAAAATAGGCTTACAATTTTGACGTGATTATTTTTTCGATATTTTTTCTTACAAAAACCGCACATAGCCTACGCTACGTAAGGATTTTTGTAGGTAAAAATAGCGGAAAAAGAAACCGTCAAAAAGTAAGGATATTTTTGTCCCACTACTTAGTGAAAGAAATTAAATAAGATGTCCCATAATGCGAAGTATTTTTTTTGTCTAAGGATTTTTTGAAAGCCGCACATAGCCTTAGCACAGCCTGTCCCGAACCCCGATTCGGGATAAGGATTTCAAAGGATTCTTAGACGGAAAAAAGACGAGTAAGTAGTGGGACAAAAATAGGCTTACAATTTTGACGTGGTTATTTTTTCGATATTTTTTCTTACAAAAACCGCACATAGCCTACGCTACGTAAGGATTTTTGTAGGGAAAAATAGCGGAAAAAGAAACCGTCAAAAAGTAAGGATATTTTTGTCTCACTACTTAATTATAAAAAATTTGTAAAAATCAATTGAGTCGATAGTCCGCAATTGATAGCCTATAATTATGGGCAAAAATATTTGTCGGAAATTAAGTACACTGTTTTATAAATTTATTTACATTTTTTGACGTTTATTTTGAAATGAATCGAATCAAAAATGACGCGAATACTCACTGTATTTAAGGATTTTTTGGTGAAGAGTCATTTTAAAAGAAATACTCAAAAAAGTAAATAAATTTGTGAAACAGTGTATTAAGGGATGAAAAGATAATAAACGTTACATCTTCACGCCGTTATTTTTTCTTTACACGAGCCAAATTTGACGCGAATAACGGGTTATTTAAGGAGAATTTGGTAAAGTATAAAGGAAAAAGAACAAGTCAAGATGTAATGTTTATTGTTTTTTCATCCCTAATATAAAGAAAAAAGAACAAGTCGAGAATATACATTTATTTTGTTTCTGGTACTAGGGCGTGTCCCCCTCCTTATCAGTCGGGGGTCGGGCTATCCGGCACTCTCTCCATTCCGCTATCGCTACATTACGTTCAAACAACACCTCCTATCCCTCACGCAAAAAAAAACAAACGAACAGACGAAAAACGAATAAGGGATAAAAAAAGACGAGGACAATGGGACATCTTATTTAATTTCTTTCACTTACTCAACGCCTCTCGAATATGCGCCAAATGATGTTCCCCATGCCATGCGTAAATGGCAATATTTTCGCGTAGTGTAACCCGTTTACCGTGTTCGGGATGGATAAATTCGCGGTTGAGGTCGACTTCGCTGAGGCTGCGGAGTAGCACGCCCCATTTACGGTGCAATGCCTTCAACAAAGCCACCGAATCGCTGATGTCGTCGTCTTGTCCATCCGCCAATTTTGCCCAACGGTCTTCAAAATACGGGCGAATTTCGGGTATGTCTTCGGTCAGCGTGAATTTGAAACGAATCAAGCTGTTTATATGACTATCGGCGCAGTGATGCACGACTTGTTTAATCATCCAACCATCGGGACGATAGCGCAATTGTAGTTGCTCAACGGTCAAATCGCGCGTCAAATCGTCTAATTTTTCGGGGAATGATTCGATGTCGCTTATCCATTTTTCATGAATAGCATCGCCTATTTTTTTCCATTTATCGAATTTGCCGATGGGGTATTTGAGTTGGTCGTTTATCATTATTAATCCGCAATTTATCGGTCTACAGTCCGGCAGTCCAACGTGAAATAGCACCTTGCACAATAGATGGCAAGTTGTGGACTAGCAAACGGCAGACATATTTATTCAATCATTCAAAATTTATAATTTAGGGAAGAGGAAGAAAATAATCTACCCCAAATGAAGAAGTTATTTTTTTTATATGTTTCACTAAGTGAAACATATAAGAAAAAGAACAATTCAGACGGGTAGATTATTTTTTCCTCTTCCCTTACTCATTCAAAAACATTGTAGCATTGCATCATTATCGCATTGTAAGTAGTGAGACAAAAATATCCTTACTTTTTGACGGTTTCTTTTTCCGCTATTTTTCCCTACAAAATCCTTACGTAGCGTAGGCTATGTGCGGTTTTTGTAAGAAAAAATATCGAAAAAATAACCACGTCAAAATTGTAAGCCTATTTTTGTCCCACTACTTAGCATTAATACCCTGCTGCATGTCCATCCTTCCGCGACTCCGAAGCACCATAATATACTCTATTCACGGCATCCCATAGAATCGCTTGATAACCGCCAAAGCCGCCAATGGCTGTTGTGATTTTATGTCCTTTACGAGCGAGTGCGCGGATGGTTTCGTAACTATAAGCGGATTCGAGTTGGAGTGTGCCGCCACTGGTCATTTGCTCGCCTGTGGGTTGCGATGAGCCTGTGTGACGGATGCGCGGTGCATCGCCTGCCTCCTGTAGATTCATGCCAAAGTCGATGAGGTTGATGACGATTTGGGCGTGACCTTGCGGCTGCATCGCGCCACCCATCAAACCAAAGCTGATATAAGGCTTGCCATCCTTCGTGATAAAGGCGGGAATGATGGTATGAAACGGACGCTTGCGCGGCTCAATCACGTTAAAATGACCTTCTTCGAGCGCGAATAATTCACCTCTATCTTGCAACATAAAACCCAATCTCGGCGGCACCATACCCGAACCCATTCCGCGATAATTGCTCTGAATGAGGGACACCATATTACCATCTTTATCGGCGGTAGTGAGATAGATTGTGTTGCCTTTTTCAAGTTCTCCTGCGGCGTAATTGCGTCCAGCACGGTTGGGGTCAATGAGTTTTCTGCGCTCATCGGCGTAGCTTTTTGAGATGAGTTGTTCGACAGGAATATCGTTAAAATCCGTGTCGGCGTAGTATTTGGCGCGGTCTTCAAAGGCGAGTTTTTTAGCTTCCGTGAAATGGTGAACGTATTCGGGCGTCCCAAAACCCATCGCTTCGACATCGTAGCCTTCCATGATATTCAGGATTTGGAGGGCAGCGATTCCCTGACCGCTGGGCGGCAATTCCCAGACATCGTAACCGCGATAATTGGTCGAAACCGGCTCTACCCATTCCGATTCGTGCGCCGCAAAATCTTCATAAGTCATCACACCGCCTTGTTCTTGCAGAAAATCCGTTGTCGTGCGAGCTATGTCGCCTTTATAAAAAGCATCTGCGCCGCCGCGAGCGATTTTTTCGTAAGTATTTGCCAAAGCCGGATTTTTGAACACATCGCCCTTTTTCAAGCCTTCGCCATTGGGCATGTACGTGTCCGCGAAGTTGGGATAATCCTTGAATCGTCGTGCTGTCAGCGTTAGGTAATGCCCAATCAATTCCGTAACCGGAAAGCCATCTCGCGCATACGAAATCGCAGGTGCGAGGAGGTCAGGCATTTTCATTTTCCCGAACTTATCATGCAGTTCAAACCAACCATCTACGCAACCCGGTACACTTACAGGCAATGCGCCAAATGCAGGTATTTTGTCGATATTATTTTTCTTAAAATATTCTAAATCAAGGGCTTGCGGAGAGCGTCCGCTGGCGTTGAGTCCGTAGAGTTTCTGGTCTTTCGCACTCCAAACGATGGCAAATAAATCGCCGCCGATACCGCAGCCCGTCGGCTCCATCAAGCCCAAAGCGGCGTTGGCAGCAATGGCAGCGTCAATGGCATTTCCGCCTTGCTTGAGGACATCCAAGCCGATTTGTGTGGCAAGTGGATGGCTTGTCGCCACCATTCCATTTTGAGCGATGACTTCGCTGCGGGTCGCAAAGTTTTTTCCTGTGACTCTATCCGATTGGGCGTGCATAAAGGTGAAATTGAGCGTTATTAAAACATAAATAATTATATACTTTTTCATATTAAATTCGATTGAATGTTAGGCTTTCCAAAGATAAGAAATTTTGAAACATATTCGGAAAAATAACAGGCATTTTGAAAATGCTTGTTATTTGGTTGACCTTTGGGAATAGATAAAAAATATTGGCTCATGTAGGAAATTAGGTGAAATGGATGTAGGATGAATTTTAGTTATAATCACCTCGGAGTCTCGCTTTCCCAATAGAACATCTTCCATTGGAGAGTTTTTCCCACACGCTCCACCTGATACCCTACATGAGCCAAAATATTTTATATTGAGGATATAGTTTTTTTTACAAAAAATAAACATGGCGACTGAAGTCGCCTGTACGATATGAGCAAAAAATTAGCATTGTATATGCTGTTTTCATCTGTTTGTGAATGACGACAGAGGTGTTTTTACAGCAATTTCGTATTTTATAGCAGGTAAAGGCAGCCTTCGATTGGTGTATTTGATTGAATTTAGTAACGAGCAAATAATAAGTTTACGATTTCGACGAGGTTATTTTGTCCTTAGTTTTCTTCTTGAAAGTGGGAGTTTATCGGGATAAATGACTGTTTTCGAGGAGGAAAATAAGGGCAAAAGAAGCCGTCCAAATCGTGAAGTTATTATTTACTCGTTACTTAGTAACTTGCGTTTCGCTGATTTTTAAGTAAGAAAATAAATTTTATTAATTGATTATTAAATATTTATAAAATTAAAAAATAAACATAAATTTATTTAAGTGTGTCAAAAATCGGTGGTCGTTGCGATACCGATAAGATGCGTTAGCATCGACACCGTTTGTAGAAAAAGCAAACCCAAAGCTAATCAAGGTGCGTAGCACCGACACCGTTTGTACGCGCTAACGGTGTCGGTACTACGTACCTTAATTGGTTGTTCTTTAGACCTTGCTATAAACGGGGACGGTACTACCGTACCTTTAATGTCACCGATTTGTGACACACTAAATTTATTTAAGCTTTTATTTGGCTTCTATTTTGTTATTGATAATTTGAAGCATGATTTATCAAAAACCAGTTTAAACTTATAGGTATTTAATTATCAATACTTTATGAATTATTAATTTTTATTAAAAATACTAATTTCAAATACTTTTTTCTCACTTCAAAATCAGCGAAATCAAAGTTAGTAACGAGCAAATAATAAGTTTACGATTTCGACGAGGTTATTTTGTCCTTAGTTTTCTTCTTGAAAGCGGGAGTTTATCGGGATAAATGACTGTTTTCGAGGAGGAAAATAAGTGAAAGAAATTAAATAATTTACCTAATTAACCGAACTACCACAAACCCGCCACCTCGATTTGTCGAATAAACGCTCGACAAGCCTTATGCGGTTCGGCGGTTTTCATGAAGGTTTCACCAATTAAAAAGCCTTGAAAACCTGCTTCGCGTAGTTCCAAAATACTTGAGGGCTCGCTGATGCCACTCTCCGAAATACGCACCATATCTTGCGGTAAATACGGCAATATATCTATCGAATTTTGAAAATTGACTTCAAAGGTTTTTAGATTGCGATTATTAACGCCTACGACGTCTATGTGTTCGTTTATTTTCGGAATTTCGTGTTTAGAATGCAGTTCAAATAAGACTTCCAAACCCAATGATTTTGCGAACTTTGCAAGTCGTGCCACTTCTTTTCTTTCCAAACATTCTGCAATTAATAAAATCGCATCTGCGCCGATAGCTCGTGCTTCCAATATTTGGTATTCGCTGATAATGAAATCCTTACGCAGTATCGGGCAGAAGTTAAATTTACGTGCTTCTGTCAAGTCCGCATTTTTTCCGCCAAAGAAATGCTCATCTGTCAGCACCGACAAAGCCGATGCGCCCGCTTGCATGTAGCCGATGCTCACCTGCTCGACCGATGCGTGTGTATTGATGTCGCCCTTAGATGGTGAACGCCGTTTAAATTCGGCAATAATCCCCCATTTATCTTCTCGCAAAAGGTATTTTCGCAGCGACACTACAGGCGTTTCCATATAAATGCTTTGTTCCAATAATTTGATTGGCACTAAGCTCTCACGCTCCGCAATTTCCTTTTTTTTATGTTCAACTATTTTTTGTAATACTGTCATGGTTTTATATTTGATAGAACACGGTTTTTTTTTGCATGAATGGAACACAGATAATGCGGATTTTATTATCGTATAAGTTTAAATGTTTTTAATCGAATTGCAAAAAAATCCGCATCATCTGCTCAATCCGCCGAATCTGCGTTCCATTTTCACATTAAAAAAAATCCGCATCATCCACGTTCCATTTTCACGTTAAAAAAAATCCGCATCATCTGCTCAATCCGCCAAATCCGTGTTCCATTCTACGTTAATATTTTTTCAAAAACTGCTAAAGCCCGTCCACTCTCAATACTCTCCCGCGCCTCTGCCACGCAATCTACCAACGAAATTTCTGGCTTTATCGTATGTATCGCCAAACCTGCATTGGCAGTGACGACATTTTTTTGTGCTGCGGTGGCAACATCCTTTAAAACACTCGTAAAAATCGTCGCTGCATCTTCGGGTGTTTCGCCCCCGTAGAGCGATTTGGGCGCGAGTTTTTCCAGATTAAAATCGTTTGGTACAAGCATTTTTTCCGATAAATGAGTACGCACTTTTGCATTTCCCGTAAGGGAAATTTCATCGTAACCATCCGTCGCATACACTATCGTAAATTGCCGTCCTGTCTCCTGCATCACATATTGATACAAGCGCGAAAGCTCCATACTAAACGTCCCAAACAACTGATATTCAGGCTGTACCGGATTCACTAAAGGACCGAGCATATTAAAAAAAGTCTTCATGCCGAGTTGCTTGCGAATCGGTACGACGGCCTTCATCGCCGGGTGGAAAAGTGGTGCATGAAGAAAGCACAAACCCGCCTCATCCAACTGTCGTTTCAATATAGATTCATCATTTGTAAATTCGTAGCCGAGCTGCATTAATACATTCGACGAACCTACCGCCGACGACACGCCGTAGCTGCCATGTTTCGTCACTTTATAACCTGCCCCGGCAATTACTACCGCCGAAGTAGTGGAAATATTAAAAGTATTTTTGCCATCGCCACCCGTGCCTACGATGTCTAAAGTTTTCGCGTTGCCCAAGTCGATTTTGACGCACAATTCGAGTAGCGCATCACGGAATCCCTGCAACTCCGCCAATGCAATATCGCGCATCTGATATACGGTCATAAAACTCGCTACTTGCACGGGATTGTACCGCTCATTTGAAATGCTGATGAGCATAGTTTTGGCATCCTCGCGTGTGAGTGTTTCGTGATTATACAGGCGATTGAGTGTATTTTTCATTTTCGTATTTTGACGGTAGACGGCGATAAATTACACGCCGTTTGCTACCAACCGTAGTTTTCCACAATGTTCTAAAAAATTTCGTAGTATCTGCTTCCCTTCGGGCGTCATGACCGATTCAGGATGAAATTGGATGCCGTAGACTTCATATTCTTTATGTTTCATCGACATAATCGCGCCATTGGTATCTACCGAAGTCACCTCAAAACAATCGGGCAAATTATGCGTTTTTACCGCCCACGAATGATAGCGTCCAACCTGTATTTCTTCTGGTAGATTTTTGAACAGTACCGAATTTTCTGCTGTTACATTTACTGGAGTTTCTACGCCATGATATACTTCAGTAAGATTTTCCAACTCTCCCCCAAATGCCTCCGCTATCGCCTGATGCCCCAAACAAACGCCTAAAATCGGCTTCTTTCCGGCGTATCTTTTTATCAATTCGGGCATAATACCTGCGTCTTTCGGCACTCCCGGTCCGGGCGAAAGCACGACCACATCATAGTCCTCAACTCGCTTAATATCAATAGCATCATTGCGAATGACCTCTACTTTGTGACCAAGTATTTCCTGTATATATTGCACCAAATTATAGGTGAATGAATCGTAATTGTCTATTACTAAAATTTTCATAATCGTAGCACAGGCTTCCAGCCTGTTTTTTTATTTTTTCACAAAATAATGACCTATCCGCAAGTACAGGCTATAAGTATCAGGAATTAAATAAATGTACATTCTTCGCGTCGTTATTTTTTCTTTAGACGAACCAAATTTGACGCGAATACTCATTGTATTTAAGGAAAATTTGGTGAAGTGTAAAGGAAAAAGAACAAGTCGAGAATATACATTTATTAAAGCCCTGTTCCTAAGTAGTAAGTCAATCTAATTATGATATGTTGCTTTGAGTGAAATTTTTTCGAGTACGAGGCGGAGGTTATTCAGCATAGCCGTAGCTACGCTGGATGTTCTCCAACAAAGTAATCGGACAAATTTCGCCAAATGAACTTATCATAATTAGTTTGACTTACTACTTAGCTGCTTAGGGAAGAGGAAGAAAATAATCTACCCCAAATGCATTCTACTGAACAACAATTTTATTTAAACTGTATTTTATTAATTATTAGTTAGTTATGACGAAATTTAAAGAGAAAGCACAAACTATCTCCCCCTTTGGAGGGGGTTGGAGGGTGGAAAAACAGCCGAAAATCCTCTCCCCAGCCCCCTCCAAAGTAGGGGTGATTGGTTCTGAATTTCGCACAAATTTTATTTTGTTTGATAGCCCCGAAGGGGTGAACTTCACTAACTTGGGGTGTCAGCCCCAAGATAGAAATTCGAGGTATCACTTAGCCCTGAAAGGGCGAAATTTCAAGTTATATCGCCCTTTCAGGGCTGGCGAAGTAGATTTATTCCGAGCAATGGGCTGACACCCATTGTTATAATATGTCGTCCCGTTGGGACTTGTGACAAAATTATATTTCGATGAAAATGATTTCTCATTCAGAACCAATCACCCCTGCCTCCAAAGGGGTGAGATAGTTCGCGTTCTAATTTTGCAGGTAACATATTTATTTGATAATAAGTCAAATACAAATTATAAAAAATCATTGTTCAGTAGAATACATTTAGGGTAGATTATTTTCTTCCTCTTCCCTTAGTAGTAAGTCAAACTAATTATGATAAGTTCATTTGGCGAAATTTGTCCGATTACTTTGTTGGAGAACATCCAGCGTAGCTACGGCTATGCTGAATAACCTCCGCCTCGTACTCGAAAAAATTTCACTCAAAGCAACATATCATAATTAGATTGACTTACTACTAAGTACACTGTTTCACAAATTTATTTACTTTTTTGAGTATTTCTTTTAAAATGACTCTTCACCAAAAAATCCTTAAATACAGTGAGTATTCGCGTCATTTTTGATTCGATTCATTTCAAAATAAACGTCAAAAAATGTAAATAAATTTATAAAACAGTGTACTAAGGGATGAAAGATAATCAACTTCGTACGGATAAACGGGTTTTATTTCTAAGGAAACCCTATCTATCTATATTTTTTTAAAAAACTGGAAAAAATAAACGATAACTTACTGATTAGACTTTATTTAGGAATATTTTGTATGCATGGAATTTTGTATTTTTTCGATAATTGAGCCTCATTTTGAGCTGCATACCCTACGGTACGGAGCGAAAAATAGGAGAAGAGTATCGGAAAAAGACAATGTTAGCTGCATACAAAATATTTCTAAATAAAGTCTAATGTACGGTTTCTGATTAAATTAGTTGCATGAAACATTCCAGTCCTTTTTGATTTTCAAGAATATATTTTTCGTTGATGTTCGAGTAAAGTAGGGAATAGTCGCAAGGCAAATGTTTTTATGAAAATGAGAGTTTTAATACTCGAATATCCACTTCCGACAAAGGAATTTGCCTTACGACGCTCGCATAATTGCTTACCCTATTTCAATCGAACACTACCTATTTTTCAAGGATAATTTCAAAACCACAATAAGACTATAATATAAAAAAAATAATCATAAGTACCAAGACAAAATTAAGTTTAATTAAAATTTTGGGTTCTTTGACAAATTCAGTGGTGAATATATTAGCATCAGGAATTAAATAAATGTACATTCTTCGCGTCGTTATTTTTTCTTTAGACGAACCAAATTTGACGCGAATACTCACTACTTAGTCCTCTGCAAACTTTGCGCCCTCTACGTGACACACTTTTTTGAACACTATCTCCGAAACTTTGGGCAGAGACATGTTCAATGCTGAAACCGAAGGTACAAATCACGGTATTTTAGAAAACATAGAAATTAAAAACTAAATAATTAATTCATATTTTATTTTGTATGTATAATATTGGCATTATATTTACAACCAATTTATCAAAAACTATTAAGTGAAAGAAATTAAATAAATTGTTCCATAATACGCCGTAATTTTTTCTTCTAAGGTCGCACTGAAATATAGCCATTTTTTAATTAATTAAAATTATTTTGTAATTTATTTATTATTAAAAATGAATTATTTATAAATATTTTTTATTGTAAAATAATTTAAAAATATCCTTATTTCAGTAGAACCATCTTAAGTGAAAGAAAATAAATAACTTTTTCATTTGGAGTAGATTATTTTCTTCCTCTTCCCCTAACTTATTTTTTCTGCTTCAATAATTGCTTTTGTCAATGCACCCAATTTATTATTTACTTCTTGCAATTCGCTTTCGGGTATGCTGTGTACGACGATGCCCGCACCTGCCTGATACCGCAACATATTGTCCATACTCAAAAACGAACGAATGACAATTGCCTGATTCATTTCACCATTAAAATTAATATAACCCAATGCACCGCCGTAAAAACTGCGATTTTGGTTTTCATATTTATTAATGAGTTGAATGGCTTTATACTTGGGTGCACCCGAAAGTGTGCCTGCCGGAAAAGTGTCACCAAAAATCTGTATCGGATTCCCGCCTTCTTCAATTTTTCCTGTCACTTTTGAGACTAAATGAATGACGTGGCTATAGTAATGAATATCCTTTAGATTTTCTACCGTTACATCATACGCATGTCGTCCCAAATCGTTGCGAGCTAAATCGACGAGCATAATGTGTTCGGCATTTTCTTTAGGATCTTTTCGGAGGGCTTCTGCTCCTTCAAGGTCTTCTTCCAAATCGCCTGTACGCCTATACGTACCTGCTATCGGGTTGACGGTAGCGATGCCGTCTTTGATTACCATTTGCGACTCCGGCGATGAGCCAAAAATCCGATAATCACCATAATCAAAATAGAATAAATACGGTGAAGGGTTGATGGTTCGTAAGACACGATAAACGTTAAATTCGTCGCCCTTAAACTTCTGCGCAAATTGCCGTGACAGCACCAACTGAAATACATCGCCAATCTGACAATGATGTTTGCCGATACGAACTAATTCTTTAAATTCTTCATCCGTCAAATTACTCGTTTCCTTCCCTTCTGCCTTGAATGGATGTACAATAAACTTTTGACTTTTTATTAATGTAATCAACTCCTCTACACGTGATTCTTCGCCGGGCAGGAGGTTTTCCAAGACATACATTTCATCTTTGAAATGGTCGATTGCAATGACAAATTGGTATAAATGATAACGAATATCAGGCGTATCAAATTTGCGTTTTTCCTTGTCAAATTCAAGCGTATCAAAATACTGTACCCCATCAAAGCCCGTGTGTCCGAAAAAGCCATTAAAACCTTCGTATTCACCTGTATTAATCACTTCAAATTGGGCGGCGAATCGCTTCAAAGCCGTTGGAACTTGTTCTACTCCGCTGACTTTCGCCTCGTTTTCGTATACACCTTTTACGTATTCGGTCAGATGTGTCGCTTGCACTTGAAAGCTGCCAATCGTCTCCAATCCAATGAAGGACATGCAGTCTTTTTTGCTGCGAAAATCATTACTTTCGAGTAGCACGGGGTCGGTAAATTTGTCGCGCACTCGCAAGTAGAGCGTTACAGGTGTCACGAAATCAGACATTAATTTTGTGACGGTAGTTTTTAGTTGAATTTTCATAATAACCGTAGCGTAATGCCTCCGGCTTGCGCCGTATACTACCTGCACAAACGAGATATCGTCATTCGTTGGTACAAGCAAATGTGCTACGGGAACGCAAGCCGGAGGCATTACGCTACGTTCCACGAAAAAACGGCTTACCGGATGGTACCGACAAACCGTTTTTGAATATTTTGAATCACATATAAAGGGCAGTCACCTCATCCAATGGAAAAAGGAATGTGCCACCAATATGTATATGTAAATGTAAATTTTTGCATGATTTATTTTTTTATGGCAAATGTAATGGGCTTTTCGGAGACTTACAAATTTGTTGGAGAAAAAATTTTATCGAATGGTCAAAATACAGTAGTGGTCGCAAATTTTTGATTTTAAATAAGAAAAATTATTTAATTTGTTATTAATTGATTACTAAATAAAGTCTAATAATGAGATAAAATTTAAATTAATTTATCATTCAAAATTCATCATCTGACGGACACATTAGCTTGAATGCTCAAATATTCACTATCCGACACTATTAACTTGAATGACTACTTATTTGAACACT
>Ga0209185_1001846_pt1 | contig 16651 bp, 8 predicted proteins | sample SidtaG_2_FD_187425 | JGI IMG/M metagenome (GOLD analysis project Ga0209185, IMG submission 187425) | Marine algal microbial communities from Sidmouth, United Kingdom - Sidmouth_Asex2 metaG (SPAdes) (version 2) | ecosystem: Host-associated > Algae > Red algae > Unclassified | place: Sidmouth... | reverse complement strand
TTGATTGGTGTCGCTTTTTTTTTTTGCGGGTGATGGGCATTGTTGACCAGCACAGTCTTTGTGAGCGGTACATATCGTATTAACCGCAAAGTTCGCTAAGGTTGCGCAAGGTTCGCAAAGTGATTTTTTGTTAATTCTTTGCGCTCTTTGCGTCGCCCTTTGCGGTAAAAGCAACATTGCACAGGAAACTCAATAATCGTACTGGTCAACAATGGGTGATGGGTGAAAGGAATATTTGTTATGGTTTTTGACGGCTTTACTTACTTTGTCAAAAAAATATTATCTTGCGCTATGAGTTTTTTAGATAAACAAAGTTATGCTGTTCAAGGGCTTTTTCTGGTGTTTTTATGTACGCTTGGATTCTTGGTAATGTCCATTTTATCCGCAGCAATACTGGTGCTTGTTGGTGGGGCAGATGTGAGTAGTTTGGTTGATGGGACGGCAAGTGACGCTTTGTTTGATGATATGCGGACGTTGAAGGGCTTGCAATTGGTGTCGAGTATTGCTTTGTTTTTGACACCTGCTATTGGTTTTGCCATCTTAAAAAAGGACAGTTGGCTGGGGTATTTGAAGTTGAAGAAGGGAGTGAAATTTCCGCCCATTATGTTTGCGGGCTTGTGTATTCTGTTTTCTTATCCTATTTTGATGGTTTTATTGCAGTTGAATGGGATGCTGGAGTTTCCTGAGTCTTTGCAATGGCTGGAAAATTGGATGTTGGAACAGGAAGAGGGGGCAGAAGAATTGACGTTGGCTTTTTTGACGATGAACAATATCGGTGATTTGCTTTTTAATATCTTTCTCATTGGGGTGATGCCTGCGATTACGGAAGAATTTTTGTTTCGTGGGGTGGTTCAGCAATTTTTAAAAGAAATAACAAATAAACCGCATTTGGCTATTTTGATTGCAGGTATTTTATTTAGTGCCATGCATATGCAGTTTTATGGGTTTTTGCCCCGTATGTTTTTGGGGATGGTCTTGGGCTACCTGTTTTATTGGAGTGGCAATTTGTGGTATCCAATCATTGCCCATTTCCTGAATAATTCTGTACAGGTGATTTTTGTGTATTTTGGGCAGGTAGATGCGTCGGAAGTGGCGAGAGATACGCCTCCTATGGAGCCTGCTACGTATATTTTTTCGTTGGTGGCGGTGGTGCTTTTTGTGGTTTGTATGCGGTCTTATAAGCGGTTTATTTAAGTTGGTGCTGTAGTTCTTGGTTCTTGGTTCTTGGTGCTTAGTGCTTAGTGCTTAGTGTTGAAGTTGTGATGCTTCTATAACAACGGCACTAATAACAGCACAACAAAGATTCTGTCCATGAAAAATAGACCTGATGGTAGTGTTATAGTAAGTGTGTAGGGCTGTTTGAGTGGCTTACTATAGTAGCGGACAGTAGGAGCATGCGTAACGACGAAGCAACCTTACCGTTCTCTCCAAATAAAAAAATTAAATTGTATCAAAAATGTTAGATGATTGGGTACGGGTGTATAGCTCTCAATATTTGTATAAAATCGAAATTGCAAAAGCGATATTGGAGGATAACGATATTGAAAGTGTGTCTGTCAATAAACAAGATTATGCCTATGGGTTTGGGGAAATTGAACTGTACACGAAGAAAAGTAATGCTCTGAGGGCAGTTAATATCATTAAGGAAATAAAGTATGAGTAGCGATTTACAAACACGAGTCATAACCGCTTTCTTTTTTGTGGCAGTTATGTTATTGGGCATGTATTTTAGTGTATATAGCCTCTGGTTACTATTTGGCTTAATCAACGTATTTTGCTTGGTAGAGTATCAAGGAATTGTGCCTAAATTGCCTTCTAATAAGCCAACACAAAAGGGAGCGGCGGCAGTGGTTAATTTGATTTTGGGCGTGATGGTGTATTTGTTGATTACTGCGATTGCGTTGGATTGGTTGCCCGATGCCTACTTTATTCTTTTCTTTCCGCTAATGAGCCTGTTTTTTTTGAAAGCCTTGTTCTCTCGTTCCATTAGTCCTTTGACTCGTTTGGGGTCGAATGTAGCGGGTATTCTGTGGATTACTGTGCCTTGTGCTTTGTTTGTGCCGTTAGCGTTGGTGAATGGAAGTTTTCAGCCATTGTATGTAATGGGTTGCGTAGCGTTGGTGTGGGGGAGTGATACCTTTGCGTATTTTTCGGGACGAGCGTTGGGACGGAATGCCTTGTTTAAGCGAGTTTCCCCCAAAAAAACGTGGGAAGGCAGTATTGGTGGCTTAGTTGGTTGCTTGATTTGTGCCTTTGCCTTGTCAAAGTTATTGCCTGGATGGACTTGGTTTCAATGGTCAGTTGTAGCGGTATTGGCAGTCGTGTTTGGAACGTTGGGGGATTTGGTAGAGTCTTTGTTGAAGCGAAGCGTGAAAATTAAAGATTCAGGAACGATTTTGCCAGGACATGGCGGCTTTTTAGATCGTTTTGATGCGTTGTTGTTTGCGATTCCTTTTATTTATGCGTTTGTGCATTTGATGCGATGAAATAATATATAAATAATCCGATTTTGTTACTAAACCCATAATTATGGGTCAAATGATAGAACTTTATTTGAGGAAGCATTGTTAATCATATTGTATTGTGAGTAACTTATTAAGTAATGGAACGATTTTGGTGGGACGAAAGGGACGTAGTAATTGCCTTATTTACGATTTTTTTATGGTGCGTTTTATTTTGTCCACCCACTTATATACTACTAACAATGAAAAACAAAAAAAATAGGAGATTAGAATTGTTAAATTAAATATATTTAGTATTTTTACTATGTATTAAAAAATAATTAGGTAAAGTGTTGATAAACAATTACTTATTTTTAGAATCAAAAGCTGGATTTAAACAGAATTAACGATGTGTTAATAAATGTGAAATATTGCTTTTGAGGGTTTTTCTAAATAATAATATTGTGTAATTACGTTTTAATTGATACTTTTACCCTCCATATTTTGTTTTGGGTGAGCTTTGTGAGGGAGAAGTGAAGATGTATTGCTTGCTCAAAAAAATACTATTTTGTAATAAAACAGGGAAAAACATAGTGTTACATATGCGCTATACAATTCATAAGGAAGGATATACTGTGCTTTTAGGTACAATGGTTTTTTTGATCGTTGTTAACTATGCGGCAGAATGGTTGTATCCGAATTTAGCGAACTACCTCCTTTTTATAAAAGGACTATCTGTTTTTTGTTTTTTGTTTGTATTGGCGTTTTTTCGTATTCCGACAAAGCGTCTTTTTACAAAAGATGACAATGAAGTAGTGGCTCCAGCCGATGGCAAAATTGTTGCCATTGAGGTGGTGGAAGAGCCAGAATACTTCAAAGATAAAAGAATTCAAGTGTCGATATTTATGTCACCTGCCAATGTCCACGTCAATCGTGTGCCTATTCCTGGTCGGGTCGAATATACCAAGTATCATCCAGGTAACTATCTGGTCGCATGGCATCCCAAATCGTCTGAAAAAAATGAACGGTATACAACCGTCATCAAAAACAAAGACGGTGATTTGGAGGTGATGGTGCGCCAAATTGCAGGAAAAGTTGCTCGAAAAATCTCTAATTATGTAGATGAAGGCGAGCAAGTGATTCAAGGAATGGAATTTGGCTTTATCAAATTTGGTTCTCGTGTCGATATATTTTTGCCATTAGATGCAGATATTAAGGTCGATTTGAAGCAAAAGGTAAAGGGTGGACACACCATCTTAGCAGAATTGTTGTAGTTTCTTTAATGGAACGATGGGACGTGTGACAAGGAGTTTCTCTACATGCCTCTTTTGTGAATTTATTCACCCGACACTAATCAATCACTAGTCACTCGCCACTCATAACTATTCTTCTTCGTCAGCAACAATGATTTTATCCTTATCTTGACAGAGTTCTATCAAAATCCCATTGGTATCTTTGGGATGCAAAAAACAAATCAGTTTATTATCTGCGCCCTGTTTTGGCGTTTCATTGAGGAGACGAATGCCCTTTTGTCTCATTTCCTCCATACTTTTCTCGATGTTTTCTACTTCAAAAGCGATGTGGTGCAAGCCTTCGCCCCGTTTTTCTATGAATTTATGGATAGGACTGTCTGTTTTGGTCGCTTCCAACAATTCAATCTTCACATTCCCACCATCATAAAAAGCCGTTTTAACGCCTTCGGACGCTACTTCTTCAACCTTGTAGGGTGATTTTTGCCCCAATAAGCTTGCAAACAATGGGTTGGAGGCTTCTATATTTTTGACGGCAATGCCTAAGTGTTCTAATTTTTCAAACATTTTTATATTTTTTAAAGGAATATCTCTTACAGTTCTTTGATGTTGAGGCCATTTAAAATAGACTCGATAGTAGCGGTATGGCAAATTGGTTTATGTGGTTTAAGTAGTTTTTGTGGTTTATGTAGTTACTTTACTTTAATAAATTGGTTTTTCCTTTGCCATAATAGTGGATAGCGAGACCCTGTGTGACGACGGAGCAATTTACCGTTCTCTCCTCAAAAATAGGGAAATCTGTAGACTCTAAAGCTTTTCGTTTCTTTTTTTAGATTTATAAGGAGAGAGCGGTTTGTCTTTCATCGTGGTGGAAAGGCCTGCTATTCGTTCTTATGGTGGCTTGCCTACGCTTCGGGCAGACACATAGGTCTGCCCCTACACGCCACCATACCACTACTATCAGGTCTATTTTGGAGGGTCTTAACGGTTATTTTTAGGCAAAAAAATGCCCCAAAACCAGAAGGTCTTGAGGCATTGAAATGTCGTAAACTAAAGAGTGAGCTGAGAGTTTATTGTTTTTTCACAAATCGGGTTCTTTCCAAAGTCTGACCGTTGATGGTAAACTCTACGAAGTATAAACCTGCTGAGAAGTTTGTTGTATTAATAGTTACAGTATTTAGCCCTTCTTGTGCTTCATCATACACGACTTTGACTAATTGTCCTTGTGTATTGTAAACACTGACTTGAGAGGCGGTCGCTGCGGTACTACTGTATTGAACATTCAATAAAGTAGTCGTTGGGTTTGGCCACAAGTTTAGTAATTGAGAAGAATTGACATTGCGCTGTAAATTGATAACATTAGAACGACTTTCTGCACCGTCAAAATCAACTTGATCTAATCGGTAGTAGCTAGTGCCCGCAGGTGCCGTTTTGTCTAAAAATTTGTAATCAAGGGTTACATTGCTATTGCCAGCACCTTGCTCTCTGTGAATTTCTTCAAAAGAGAAGCCATCTGTAGAACGCATTAATCGGAAGTAATCATTGTTGTCTTCACTTGCCGTTACCCACTGTAATAAATTACCATCTTCTTCAACAGAACCATAGAAGTCTAACAACTCAACGGCTGTCGAAATACAGTCAATCACTGATTGCATAAAGTCGAAGCTACAATCTGGGTCATCGGCTAAACCAATGCTGTAATCATATCCTGTGCCAAAGGCAAATGGTCCTAAAAGTAAGTTAGGCTGTGAAGTATTTTGTGTTGCACCAGTGATGTGGTTTGTGACGAAATAGCCATTTTCACCACCACCCACAAAGGAAAGAATGATACGATAGTTTTCGTTTTCACAAACAACGGCTAAATCAGCCGCAAATTCATCACAAGGATCAACAGGGGTAAGCATTACTCCTGCATCTAAATCAATAATGGCATCTCCTGCTACAACTGTAAATATGCTGGTTGTACCATCTAATCCAATGTCGCTATCTGTTGAATTGCCCCCAACATTAGGAATGACAGCTACGTAGATGTTTGGAATATCAAATCCAACATAATAGTCGCCAGGTTCTACATCTAAGAAAGCATAGTCACCATTGACGCCCGTTACTGTTTGAGCGATGATTTGACCACTGCTATCATAAAGTGTTACAATGATACCAGAAATATCACCATCTCCACTATCATCTATATTGTTGTTATTGTTGTCTAAGAACACTGTTCCTTCAATAGTAGCAGTTGTTGCGCAAATATTTTGGTAAGTACATTCACAAGATTCAAGATTAAAAGTATCTGCCGTACAATCATCATTGTCATCACAATTAGCAATGATTGTATTAGAACAGCTACAATTGTCAGCATCGAATATATCTTCCGTTTCACTGCAATTATCATCACAATTAGGCGTGTGTGTTACTTCGCAAGTTTCCGCATTGTATTCATCTGTAGTAATATCACAACCATCATCAATCGTTGGTGAAGTGTGGCTACAGCTACAAGTAGTTGCATCAAACGTATCTACTGTACAATCGTCACCATCGTCACAACTTGGTGCAGTATTGATGATAACACATTCAGTGACATCATAGTAATCTTCTGTAAGATCACAACCATCGTCAGGGTCTGGAGCGACAATGATACAAGAACAAGTTTTGCTATCAAAAGTGTCTTCTGTCAAATCACAACCATCATCACAAGTTGTATCATATGCCATACAGCTACCATCATCTACGTCAGCACTTGGGTTGTAGTTTGGCGCACATTCGTCCATACAGCCCATTACAACGCAGTTGTCGTAATAACAAGAGCCATCGTCACAACTTGCATTTTCATCGTAATTACAAGCCTCTTCATCGGTACAGCCCATTACAGCAAAACAAGGTAAAGGACAAGTAGCGATGCCATAGAAGCAAGTAAAGTCATTGCAATTTGCTGCGGGGTCATAGTTACAAGCTTCTTCATCCATACAACCACCGACGCTTGCTTCAACAACCACACAACCACAAACATCTGCACTCCATTCTTCAAGATCACCCTGCATACAATCTGTATTACAAGTGGTATTGTATTCTTGGCAAGTTCCGTTTTCAGCCTCAGCAGTCGGATCATAGTTTGGTGCGCAAGGATCAGTACAACCCATAGTTAAATCACCAATACATTCACAGTTTTCATTCCAAAGAGCCGAAGGATCATTAGGATTACAAGGTGTATTTGGGGCGGCATCACCACCACAAGTACCTGCACAATCAACGCCAGATACTGTAATTATAATGGTATCTCGAACAATATCACAACCTTCAGGATCAATTGTCCATTCTAATATGTTTATACCATTTGATAAGTTGGAAACAGTCGTATTTGGATCGTGGTCTAATTCAAGAATACCAGTTCCTTGTAGAACGTTCCATTGTCCAGTAGCTCCTGTTTGAGAGCCATCTAAGTCATAAGAAGTAGAACAAATGGTTGCATCAACACCTGCATCTGCGGTATAGTCGTCATCAAAGTATAAGGCTATATTATCAGAGACGGTCATCATTTCCCCACCACATAAGTCGTCTTGTTGCCAGAAGAAGATATAGTATCCTTCTTGTGATACTTCTACAGTTGCAAATGGGTCGTGAGGATCAGAGAAAGTAACTCCGCCAAAGTTGCTAATCCAAGTACCAGTACCATTCATAGACAATTCGGCTGCCAATTCAGTAGAGAATCCACAAACGTTTTTGTCAGGACCAGCATAAGTAGACATTATATCTTCGCCAAAAGTAACTGTTACTTCATCGGAAGTCATACCGCATTCTTCGGCAATCATCCAAGTGAAAGTGTATGTTCCGTATTCCTCTACAGTAACGATACTTGTAGGATTGTTTACATCGTCAAAATCACCATCACCAGACCATACACCAGCATCAGTAGCATGAAGCATATAACTAAAGCCACAAGCATCCGCATCTTCACCAGCATAGGCATCCGCCATAGTAGTGATGGTCAAAGTCATTTGGTCGCTAACAGGAGGACATAAGAACCCAGTTACCGTCCACTCATAAACATTGTCGCCCATAGATACATTGGAAACAGTGGCATTAGGATCATTGACATCGCTAAAAGTACCAGAACCTTGTACAACAGACCATGTACCCATAGCACCTAAGCCTTCTGGTTCATTGGCATTTAATCCGTAAGACATCGTACACATCACGGTACTTTCTCCTGCGTCTGCTGTGTAGTTTGGTTCAAAGATTACTGTTGTTGCATCCGAGCTTGTACCTTCGCTACCTTCACCACAAGGATTTGTTAAAGTCCAGAAGAATACATAATTACCAGGTTGAGATACAGTAACATGTGTTTGAGGGTTATTAGGTTCTTCAAAAGTAACACCACCTACATGCGTAACCCAGACACCATCATATTCAGTGATTGCTGCATTTAAGTCTGCTTCTAAGCCACATACATTTTGAGAGAAACCAGCATCCGCCTCAACACTATTCATATTACAAGTATTGTTGTCACAAGTTGCCATAGAGTTATAGTTACAAGCCATAGGGTCTGTACAACCATAAACTGTTGTAATGGTTGTGACACAAGCACAAGAATCGGTGTTCCATACTTGTATATCACCTTGTGTACAATCTAAGTTACATACAGTACTGTAAGGAATACAGCTGTTGTCATCAATGTCTGCATTAGGATTGTAGTTGGCAGCGCAAGGGTCTGTACAGCCGACATCACAGGTATCGTAAGCACAAGAATCATCGTTACAGTTGGCATCTGCATTATAGTTACAAGCGTTTTCATCCGTACAGCCTAAAACAGCATTACAAGGATCATCACACTGAGTGTTTTCACCATAAGTACAAGAATCATCGTTACAAGTCGCATCTGCATTATAGTTACAAGCTGTTGCATCTGTACAGCCTAAAATAGGATTACAAGGATCATCACACTGAGTGTTTTCACCATAAGTACAAGAATCATCGTTACAAGTCGCATCTGCATTATAGTTGCAAGCTGTTTCGTCTGTACAACCTAAAACAGCATCACAAGGACTTGGACATCCTGTTTCGCCATAAGTACAAGAATCATCGCTACAGTTGGCGTCAGCGTTGTAGTTACAAGCTGTTGCATCTGTACAACCACTAACAGTTACTGTTATGGTGATACATCCACAAGTTGCAGCATCCCATTCTTGTATATCACCTGCTGTACAATCTGTATTACAAGTCATCTCATATGCTTCACAAGAGCCATCATCTTCATCGGCTTCTGGGTTATAGTTGGCAGCACAAGGATCTGTACAACCAGGAGCGCAGCCTTGATAAACACAAGAATCATCGTTACAAGTTGCATCTGCATTGTAGTTACAAGCCATTTCATCCGTACAACCTAATACAGCATCACAAGGACTTGGACATCCTGTTTCGCCATAAGTACAAGAATCATCATTACAGTTGGCATCAGCATTATAGTTACAAGCTGTTGCATCCGTACAACCTAAAACAGAAATAACATCTACCACACAAGCACATACATTTGGACTCCATACTTCAATTGCCCCTAAAGTACAATCAGTATTACATGTCGTATCGTATGTTTCACAAGAACCATCATCGAAATCAGACCAAGCGTCATAGTTAGGCGCACAAGGGTCTGTACAACCAGGTTTGCAAGGGAAGTAAGTACAAGATCCATCATCACAACTTGCCATTGGATCATAGTTACAAGCCTCTGTATCAATACAACCAGGAGTAGAGGTAATGTAGGCAACACAAGCACAAATGGTTGCATCCCATAGTTCAATATCTCCTAAAGAACAGTCGGTATTACAAACAGTGCTGTATTCTATACAAGAACCATCATCATCTTGGGCTGCTGGATTGTAGTTAGGCGCACAAGGATCTGTACAGCCAGTATTACAATTGCTTAAACAAGATCCATCATCACAGTTTGCAGCAGGGTTGTAATTACAAGAACTTGTATTGGTACATCCTGTCGTCATAACCATGGTTACAATACAACCACAAGTTGCAGAATCCCAAGCCTCAATATCACCGAGCATACAATCTTCATTACAAGTCATATCGTAAGGTGAACAAGAACCGTCATCTATTGTTGCGTTGGCATCGTAATTAGCGGCACAAGCATCCGTACAGCCTGTTATACAGCTAAAGTCACAGTTACCATTGTCGCAGGTCGAATTGGCGTTGTAGTTACAAGCAGTAGGGTCTGTACAGCCATCTGGCAATGTACAAGAACCGTCATCGCACGTTGCAGCAGCATTGTAATTACAAGCACTCGCATCAGTACAACCTACAACATCCGTGCAAGGATTGTCACAGCTTGCTACACCAAAGACACAAGTACCATCATCACAACTTGCTGTTGCATCATAGTTACAAGCTGTTGCATCTGTACAGCCATCAGGTAGGATACAAGATTCATCACTACAAGTAGCCAATGGGTCGAAATTACAAGCAGCAGCATTGGTACAACCCATTATTGCATTACAAGGAATTGGACAAGTCGTATCCCCATAATCACAAGAATTGTCTTCACAGTTGGCTGCTGAATTAAAATTACAAGCATCGACATTGGTACAACCATAAACGGTGGTGGTTACGCTAACACAACTACAAGAATTGGCGTCCCACAGCTCAATATCTCCTATTGTACAATCTGTGTTACAAGTTGTGTCATAGGATTCACAACTACCATCATCTTCTGTGGCTAGTTCATCATAATTTGAAGCACAAGGATCTGTACAGCCGGCTTCGATGACGGTTTCCATTTCCATAGAGCTATGGATAGTGAGTGTGGAGGAAGTAGGGGAGTCTTTAGCTACAAAAGCTATGACATTTAATACACCTAAAATTACCACACAACTACTAAAAAAAAGTCTTTGTAAAGATAAGTTCATAAAGTTACTATTATTTATGTTACATTAATTGCTAACGGACACAAGAAAACTGTTTTCATAATGGTCTACTATGAGTTAATTTAATGTCCAGTTAAGTAGTCTGCTGTGAGTCTACAGCAAGTTTTTAGTTAGTGTTGGATGCCTATGTTTATATAGGTGAGGTTCTAATTCTTTGGTGTCTTCTATCTGCAGGTTTTAAATGAAGGTGTTATTTTGTCTTCATTTATTTGGAGTGATTTTTAATTTTAAAATAATCTGTAAAAATATAAATATTTGATTATTAGTGGTTTATGAGAGATTGTTTTTAATCTAATAAACAATTTAACATTTAATGATTACTAACTCAAAATTATGTTGAATATATCTTATAACAAAACAATCTTTTAGTTTTTTTATGACACCTATTTTTGAGATATTAAAGTGAAAGAATTTATTTTTGTCTTATAATTGATTTTCAGTGTTTTATAAATTTAATTTTATTCTTTATTATTATTTAAAAATGTGAATAAAAAATGTAGTCTGATATAGTGTACAGAATGACTACTATCGAAGAATAATTGCTTTTTCTTGACTCACTTGTAAGGTGAAAATGCAATATTTTATTTTTTCATTTAAGTTTTTGTAAAACTTGAATTTTTAAATTAATCATTTGATATTCAATTTTTTATAAATATTTTTTTAATTTTTATGACACTCTTTATGCTAAGTTTGTGTCTGTTCAAAATAGACCTGATAGTAGTGGTATGGAATCAGCGTTGGCTTATTTGGACTTGTGATTGTGGTGGTTGCTATAAATATGATGGTTGATATGGCTTTCCACAGAAAGGATTGTGGAAAAATCGAAGCTTTTTGGGAAGGGATTCCATAAGAACGAATAGCAGGAGCATGCGAACATACGAAGCAATTTACCGTTGTCTCCTATTGATTTAGAATTGTTAACTATTTATTTTTGTATGATATTTTGTTCTTTTCTGTTGTGATTATTTCTTGAAAAAGGAATGGTTTTTTAATTGGGTATTTGCTTCATGATTTGTGTGGTGGATGTACTGTAAAAATGCTTTTTCAGAAGTATGTCCGCTAATCTGTTTGAGTACAAAAGGGGAAATGCCTTTGAGGTAGGCATTGGTGAGAAATGATAGGCGAGCTGTGTGGGTAGTGACACACTGATTCTTGGGAATGGATTGCTGCGTAAGTTGATGGATGCCCGCTAATTTTACGACTTCTTTGATTTGCTTATTGAAGGTTTGGATATTGGGAAAGTCTGGTAATTGATACTCGTATTTTTGTAGAATCTCTTGCGCCATCCAATGTATGGGCAAGGCGATGGCTTGTTTGTGTTTGTTGGTAAATTGTAAATGCTCTTGTTGTAACTCTTTGGGTGTAAAATGATAAAGCGTTTTGAAGTGTAAACCTGTCAAAGCCGACATCAAAAACAAGTCTCGAACGATTGCTAATTGGGGATAGGGACTCGCCTCAAAATCGAAAAGCTGAGATAATTCGCTTTGTGTCAAATACACATGGATTTTCGGCTCTTTGAGGATTTTAAATCCCTTGTCTAGAAAAATGATGTTGGTACTGACTTTCTGCTCATGGGCGGCGACTAAAAAAACTCGAAGGTCTTTGATGTGTTTGCCAATGGTATTCTTTGTAAGTTTTTTGTGGTTTTGAAGGTAATCAACGAAAGCGTCATAAAAAGCCATATTGATTTGCTCAAATTTTAGCGTAATATCTTGGTGGGTGGCAAAATCTTTGAGATGTGTCAGGGTATTTTGATAAACCTTGATGGTTGCAGGCTTTTTAGTCGCTTTGGATTGTTGGATAAATTGCTCTATAAATTCAAAGAAGGTGGGTTTGGTTTTTTTACGCTTCTTAAATCGCTGATCCAGTTCTTGCTTTAACAATACATTGCTCAAAGGAATCCTTTCGCTTTTACAATTCCGTTGAATGGCTCGCACAAAAGATTCGATGGTATCCATATGTTCGTTGATGTAGAGATGGGCGGGCAAGTCATCGAAGGTCTCGACTCGTTCCGTTTCAAAAATCCAAAAGCTGGGATGGATTTTTTGCCCTATCGAATAGCGAAAACGCTGTCCTTCATAAGAGAGTGCAAGGTAAATGTGCGTGGGGAAGATGGATTTTTTGTCTTTGAGGTAGAAGTGGAGGCGCATGGGTTGTGTGTTGTTGTTTTTGTAAAGATAGGGAATTTTTGTGTTGGTGACAAGGGGCGAGTGACAGGTGATAGATAATTGTATTTTTTAAAAAAAAACTTACCCCAACTCCTCCATCTTCTTCTGAAGCCAATTCAAATCCGCCACATTCCCATCTGCCTCAATATCCGCCTTCAACACCGCCAATTTCTTAGGATTGCCATTGCGGACATCTATCAACTTTTTAGTATGTTTTAGGAGATTCATATAATTGGTACGATACGCCGACGACACAATCTTTTTTCGATTCAACAAGACCTTAAAACTATCAATCAACGCATACAACGGCTCATCTTCTTCCAACTCATAGTACGTTTTCAGCAAAAGCGTCTTAGAATCCAACTGATAAAAAACATCTTGATATTCTACCGCCAACAACAAGCGGATGACTTGGGTAAAATCCTCTTTGTTAAAATAGAGCTTTGCCAAATTGTAGGTATAGGCATTTTCTCGATAATTTTCGGGCAACGCCTCCTTATATTGATTCAAAAAGTTCTCAATCCAATCAAATTCTTCGATACGAATCCCGACGGTTACGATATTTTTATAATCCCAGGGAGACAAGACGCCATGATTCAAGATAATCTCCTTATCCAAGACCGTCTGATACAATTTGAACAATTCTTGCAAATAATGTGGATGTCCAGTATTGATTTTTTTGATGCAGTAATTTTGGGCAAAACCATACATGGTACGAGACTCATCGACGGAAAATCGCTCAGTATGGTCATTCAAATAGGAGCAAAATTGATGATAATACGTTTCCTCGCCCTCATTTCGCATACACAACAAAATCTTATGATACATCTCAATGGCAGGAATATGCTCATACATATGGTGTCGAAGATGGTCCAAAACTTCCTCAATCAACAACGGCTCAAAATCAATACTCACGACCTCCTTATAATTGAGCAAGCTACAAAACTGTTTTAGCTTTTCACTCAAATAAAAATAGTCCAAATTGTTGTGAATCGCATCCAAATTGATTTTATCAGTACGTTGAAATGATTTATCTTGAATAGCAGCCTGTTCCACCTCCAACAAATACGCATCATAATAAAATCGAGCATCCCGTTTGCCGTTATTTTTTTGCAATACTTTCGCTTGTTTCATCGTACTATTGTACAATTTATCAATAGATCGTCGATTGACCTCTCGAATCAACAAATTTTGATGTTCGCTTGGATTTTCTTGAAAAGCGATATACACCAAAAACTCCTCTGCCAATTTGAGTAAGTCCGAATTAAGGCGTCGAAATTTAGTGTCATTATAAGTTTTACTCCCAAAGGTAAGCTGCCACAATTTTTCTTTAGTGTGCAGAATTTCCCCATTTTTCTTTAAGTTGTTTGAATATAAGTCCAAAAGCGTTAAGAGAATTTTGTTTTCATTAAAGAAGGGAGAATCCACAAATTTTCTAAAGCGATTCAGCTCATATTTATTAAAAGTTTGGAGGGTAGAAGTGATTTTATTGTTAAAAGCTGTTTTCATGAGTCTTTTTTTTCGTACAAATTTAAATTAAATTTCGATTTCGATGTACATTTTTTTCAAACAATTGTTTTTAAGTTATTGTATAACAACATGTTACGTTTTTAATAAAAACCAACAGAAACGAAAAGTAATGTACATTTTACTGAAAATGTCCTTGTACAAAGCAGCAAAAACCCCGAAATTTGTGTCTAAGATATATACCCATTTTCTTTCCACTTAAAAATAAGGAGAGAAAGGTAAGCAGCTCCGTCGTCACACATGGTCCCGCTATCCGTTCCAAACCTATCGGTTTCCACTACTATCGGGTCTATTTTGGAAGGACAAAACAGAGATTAACTGTCAAAGATTGAAGTTAAAATGAAAAAAAGTCAATAATGAAATATATACATACCATCAATAAAATAGGAATTTGGATATTTATGATGATGCTCATCAGTTTCCAAGTTTTGCAAGCAGAAGGAACATCTGAACCTTGTGAGGACCTCTCTTGGTTAGACCAATGGACAGAAAATGACTGTTGTTTTATATATATAGAGGAATTATACGAGGAAGGTACGGACGAATATATCTACCATGTTGTACCTCATATAGAAGGGCTTTGTCCTGAAGATGGACCAGCCATAGGTTATTACTTAGATTGTGAAGGGACAATCCTTTGTGAAGACTATTCTTCGTGGACAGGAGAAGATAGTTGTACTGCATACTCTTCCCTTCCAAACGGCCCGATAATATGGGAATCACTTTGTGATGATGTAGCTCCCGAATGTGATCCTACCTTTTCATGTGATCCAGGACCAGAAGGAGAGGTTTTCTTTTTTTCCTATGCGGCTGACGCAGCTTCTTGGTTATGGGAATTAGACGGAACAGTTGTTTCTACCGAACCAGAATTTATCTTTTTTGGAAATACAGGGGATACACATACTATTTGTTTAACCATTGTAGGACAAAGTGGTTGTGAAGATTCTTTCTGCAATGAATTTACAGTAATGGACATGGGAGATGGTTGTTTTGATCCAATGCTTTTTAATCCTGATATTGCTTGTGATGCTGTTGATGACCCTGTTTGTGGTTGTGATGGCATTACTTACGGAAATTCATGTGAAGCTGAAAATTGGGGAGGCGTGGCAAGTTGGATACCAGGAGAATGTGGTAATAATGGTTGTTTTGATTCAGAACTACTTAATCCAGATGCTAATTGTATTGCTGTTTATAATCCTGTTTGTGGTTGCGATGGCGTCACTTATGGAAATTCATGTGAAGCTGAAATGTTTGGTGGAGTTATAAGCTGGATACCAGGAGAATGCGGAACATTCAATGATTCCTGTTTCTTTGCACCATATATTGAAATTATAAACGCAGAATGTTATGGAACAGAAGACATTCCACAATCTTTTGGAGCAATAGTTTTTGATTTTCAAGGACAGACTATGGGAAGCATCGATTATTTAAGCTGGTCTTTCAGCAATGGATGGAACAATGATTTGGACAATGACTATGTAACAGGAGTTGAGTTTATTTATCTCGAAGACGGTGAACTTATCTTTGAACCTTTTGAAGTTTGTTTAACTGTTGGTCACTCAACATTAGCATGTGAGGAAACACATTGTATTCTCTTACATCCAGAGGAGTATTGTTTTCCAGACTTAGCTTGTGTAGATGATTCACTAATTGATTTGGAAGTAGGTTGTGATGACGTGTATGCACCTGTTTGTGGCTGTGATGGCATTACCTACGAAAATGAATGTGTGGCACAAAACCACTATGGAATTATAGATTTTACAGAGGGTGCTTGCGGAGACCTCCCATGTATTGAGGTTTCGTTTGAATACGAAATTATTGAAGAAAATACTTTGTTAATTTTCGACCAATCAACAGGAAATGAACCCATTATTAGCTGGTTATGGGAAGTAGATGGAGTTATTGTCTCTGAAGAAAGCGAATTTTTATTGCCACTTGACACTGGCATCGTATTTTATGATGCTTGCTTAACAGTAATAACAGAAAGTGGTTGTGAAGAATCCTTTTGTATGCCAATTGATTTTACTTCAGGTACAACAGTAGTTAACAACATTGAAGATCATTTCTCTGGAAATGCAGGCGAAGTGATAGAGGGCAATGTCTTATCAAATGATAGTTACCCTGAAGGATGGACGATTGTGGATTATACCATACCAGAATTTGGTGATTTAGAATTTGATATGCTAACAGGAAGTTTCTCTTATATAGCAGTAGATGATTTTGTTGGAGCAGATTTCTTTATCTACATTGTTTGTGGACCAGATGGAACAGAATGTTATGAAACAACCGTAATTCTCCTTATTGAAGACCCCAACAGTTTCACCCTAAATCCAGATTTT
>Ga0209185_1001838_pt1 | contig 16709 bp, 13 predicted proteins | sample SidtaG_2_FD_187425 | JGI IMG/M metagenome (GOLD analysis project Ga0209185, IMG submission 187425) | Marine algal microbial communities from Sidmouth, United Kingdom - Sidmouth_Asex2 metaG (SPAdes) (version 2) | ecosystem: Host-associated > Algae > Red algae > Unclassified | place: Sidmouth... | reverse complement strand
CCATAGACAAGGTTGTAATGGATGTAGCCAAAATTGCTGAGCTGGGCATCAAGGAAATCGTACTGACTGGCGTCAACATCGGGGATTTCGGGAAGCAGCCTTACCTTGCTGCCAATGGTTCCACGCGATTCAGACGTAAAGAAAAATTTGCGGATCTGGTCAAAGCCCTAGACCAGTCGACAGGCATTGAGCGATTCAGGATCTCCTCCATAGAGCCAAATCTGTGCACAGAGGAAATCATCTATACCGTCTGTAAATCCAAGAAGTTTTTACCGCATTTTCATATGCCTTTGCAATCAGGTTCTGATGTTATGCTCAAAGCTATGCGACGACGATACAAAACGGAGTTGTATAAAGACAGGATAGACTTTATCAAATTATTAATGCCGCATTGTTGTATCGGGGTGGATGTTATTGTGGGTTTTCCAGGAGAGACTGAGGAATTATTTTTGGAGACTGTACAGTTCCTAGAGGAGCTGGATGTATCGTATCTACACGTGTTCACTTACTCAGAACGAGAAAATACAGCAGCTTGGGAGTTGCCGGACAAAGTCCCTGTGGTGGAGCGACGTAGAAGAAATAAAGTTCTCAGAGCACTTTCTGATAAGAAGAGAGCGGCATTTTATATGCAGAATTTGCAAGAAACGAAACCCGTATTATTTGAACAATCCAAGCAGGAGGGGTTCATGACCGGATATACTGATAACTATGTCAAGGTTGTTTTGCCACTCGATGAAAATCTTATCAATCAATCCCACCCAGTCTTGCTACAAGAAATAAATGAAAGCGGGTCGGTGACAGGAGTACTGGACAGTATGAAAATCGAAAGCTAGAAAAAGAAACCCATCGTCAGCATCAGAAAATCAAATTCTGTGCCTTTGACTTTATTGACTGCATTGAAAAATCCTTTTTCGTATTCCACATCCAGCGTAATATTGTAGATGTCTACGCCGACGCCTAGTGTGAGGCCAGCTGTACCAGTATTGTATCCATCGTCCCTGTAGGGTGCAGCCAGAGTGCTGGGATAGGAAGAAATGACATTGATGCCGCCGAGTGCTTTGGCTCTCAGAGCGAACTTGTCAGATAAATTCAAAACATTGAAACCCAGTCCAATTCTGAGCTTGAGCCAAGCCATTTTTTCATCTACAGAGAAGTAGCTCTTTTGCGACTGAGCTATATAATCCAGTCTATGATATTGTCCACCTATCAGGAAGTACATACTGCCGGAATTAAGTCTAGCATCCACGCCGATGAGGTAGCCGGGATGGCTGGTCAAATCCGGGGTGATCAAGGCATCATTGTTTTTAGCATTGGATATGCCGGCATAGACATGGACGCCAGCTTCTCCTGATTGAGCCAAGGCTGCGCTGATGGTGCAAATTGCTATTATGCAAATGAGGAAGTATTTCATATTAAGAATAAATATATGTTAACTATCCTAAAAACTTGTGGTCACTTGATTCAAAATTCCAAATTTATAATTGCTTCGTACTTAACAGTCGTGCAATCATACGGCATTTAGCTTCTTTTTACTATATTTAATTTTAGTAACCTCAAGCATAGAAGAATTTTTATGCATATTATCTAACCAACTAATTTTAAATTATGGATGTAACGAGTATTCTGATCTGGGTTGTTCTTGGAGCAGTGGCAGGTTTCATAGCTAATATGATCAAGCCTAATGGATTTGGAACTATTGGAACTATTATTTCGGGAATTATCGGAGCTTTTCTTGGTGGTTTCATCGGGAGTAAATTAGGCATTGGCGCTGCAGAAACTGGAGGGCTGTCCATAGCTAGCATTGTAACGGCTGTTGTGGGAGCTTTGATTTTTTCATTCATTTTAGGTTTTGTTAAGAGCAAGACCTGATCTTTAGTAGCAACAAAAAAGTTAAGACTGCTCTATGTGAGCGGTCTTTTTTTCTCTTATCTGAAGACTGACATCATCCCAGTAGGACTTTTTATGCAGAAATCTTGAAATTGAAAATATGTTCGTGTCCGAAGTAATAGAGAAAAAAGCAATTCACTGGCCAGGTAAAAAAGCGAGAATTTCTGCATACCTCCTGAGGGATAATGAATGCAGATACTAATTAGGTGTCGAGTTCAGTACCAATGATTTTCCATCTGATCAGCACTTGTGCCATTTCTCTCACATCCTGGTCTGTAAATGTGCTGTAATCTCTTGACCTGCTACTTCTCCTTTGCCTATAGTTAATAATTACGATAGCTCTCGGGCTAGTTCTCATTGGGTGCTTCTTAGGAATTTGATGCTCATTGATATGGAAAAGCATACCTACATCGGTGTTGATGGCTTTGGTTATATCCAGAAAATTTCCTACGGCATTTTCTTCCAGTACTTTGGCGTATTGGGAATAGGATAGGCGAAAGAAAACAACAGAAACAACAGAATCATTGTGCCAGAACATCCAGGGCTTGGATAGGATGTAGAGTACAGGTAGCAGAATGTTGACGAAGAACCCTGAAAGCACTGATCTACCACTACCAAGAGAAATTTATGCATTCATTTCCACAACTCCGTGTCGCATAGTGGAGGTTGGTTGATACCCAGGTTACATCAAAAGGTACCTAAGGATCGTTGAAAAACGATAATATTCCTGGACCGCCTGGTGGGGCTACTGGTAGGTGTATACAACTGGTGGCGGGCTAGCCAATTTTTGTGAATATGCCGAAGAGCTCGTTCCCTGCCCTTGGCGGGATGGAATTAATGCAAAGTGTAAATGTTTTTGTTTCAAAGTAAGCTTCTAGATATGAAAGATATTCATTTCGATCTCCACCGAAAGGCCTATTGCCATCAGCAACTAGAGGATGATTAAACCATAGACCTACGAGCTTACCACCTGGCTTGAGAAGTTGATGCATTTTCTTGGCATAAGTCTTTCTGTTTTCTGGAGTCGGTAAGAAAGAGCAGAAAAAAGTTTGTTCCAAGACGAGATCATACTGACCTTGGTGCTCAAAAAAATCACCTGACAAAAGTTGCTCTTCTGGGAAGTTCGGAGATCGTTTTTTTAGATTTTCGAGTGGGAGAGTTGAGATATCCAGTACATGAATTGACCTAAAACCTTGTTTGAAAAGGTACTCTGCTTCATAAGCATTACCAGCACCAGGAATTAATATCTTAAGTGTTTTATCTTCTAATTGATCAAAGTAGTTTTTTAGAGGAGTAGAAGGGTAGCCTATATCCCAGCCCGTGTTTTCATTTTGGTAACGGTTGGTCCAGTATCTGTTTTCAGAATGTTTGTCTTTCACTTTGCTTATTAATATAAATTGTGCTTTTGAAAAGTATTATATGTATCGACGTCAATCCGGCTACTTATCATCCCACTGGCGCGAGCTTCAACTTAAGTCCATCCAGTTCTTTTTTGATCTTGATTTGACAACTCAGTCGTGAATTGTCTTCTACAAAAAAAGCCTGGTCCAGCATATCCTCTTCATCTTCCGATTGTTCCGGAAGAAGATGTTCGGATTCCAGATAGCAATGGCAGGAAGCACAGAGCGCCATGCCTCCACAAGTCCCCTCGACGGGTAACTCATGAGCTTTGAGAATTTCCATCACATTGAGGTTCATATCTGTGGGTGCCTCTAGTAGGTGTACGTCGCCCTCTCTGTCTGTGACTTCTATTTTTATTATTTCTTCAGACATTTTTATTTTTTAGATACTAGATGACTAGATGCAGATTGTTAGACCACTCAGCACTTAACCACACCCACTCAGCATAAACCGTTGAACCTTTTCACCTCCATAATCTCACCCCTGCATCCCCTGCACACCCGTCACGGTCGTATACTTGAAGCTCAACTTCTGGTCAGGATATATGTACTTGAATGCAGATTGCACCATCATAGTTCCTTCGTGAAAGCCGCATAAGATTAGTTTGAGTTTGCCAGGGTAAGTATTGATGTCTCCTATGGCGTAGATGCCGGGAACTTCAGTACTGTAATCTCTGGTGTTCACAACTACTGCGCTGCGGTCGATGGTTAGTCCCCAGTCAGCTATGGGTCCCAACTTTGGCGTAAGCCCGAAAAGAGGTATGAATTTATCTACAGGAATAGTTTGTTCTCCAGTCTCTTTGGTCTTGACGATTACGGATGCAAGATCACCATTCTCATCGCCTTTCACACCTACTGCCTGTGCTTGTGTAATAAGATTCACTTTGCCGGCTTTTGCCAATGCCATCACTTTGTCTACACTGTCCAAGGCTCCTCTGAAGCTCGTCCGCCTATGGATCAGTGTCACTTCACTGGCAACTTCTGCTAGTTCTATAGTCCAATCCAACGCAGAATCGCCACCTCCGGCTATGAGGATTTTCTTGTTTCTGAAATCTTCCGGCTCTTTGACCATGTAATGAACGCCGTTATCTTCATAGAGACTGAGTCCTTCTATAGGGGGCTTTCTCGGTTCGAAACAACCGAGCCCGCCCGCTATGGCTATGACCGGCGCTTGGAAGATCGTCCCTTTATTAGTCGTAAGAGTAAATTCTTTTTCTCCGGTTTGCTCTAATTTTTCAGCCCGCTCACCCAGCGTGAAGCCAGGCTTGAAAGGTGCTATTTGCTTTGCTAGATTATTGACCAGATCTCCTGCTAATACAGTTGGAAAACCTGGTATGTCGTAGATCGGTTTTTTGGGGTAGATTTCGCTGAGTTGGCCACCTATCTGTGGTAAGACATCCACTATATGACATCGCAGCTTTAGCAGTCCAGCTTCAAATACGGCAAATAAGCCACAAGGTCCTGCACCTATAATGAGTATATCTGTTTTTATCATGAGCGGGCAAAATTATTGTAAATCGTGGATAATGCGGGTATTTTATCAGAAAGACAAGTACAATCGAAGTTTGTTCGCATTCTTAGATATTTCATCAGTCTGGTTGAGCTTTGGTATATTGGGGTATTAATTTTTATTTTCAGACCTTATAATCCCTTAGCTAGTTATGCTTGTAAAAACCCATGCCGCAGCTGTACAAGGCGTAGAGGCACAGAAAATCATAGTAGAAGTCAATGCTGGTGGCACTGTGGCAGCTGGAAAGCAAATGTTCTGGGTCGTTGGATTACCAGATAAAGCGGTCAGTGAAGGTTTCCAACGTATAGAAGCCGCCACTAAGAACATCGGTTATAAAGTCCCTCGAATGAAAATGGTGGTCAATCTGGCACCTGCTGATATCCGAAAGGAAGGCTCGGCTTACGACCTGCCTATCGCGCTGTGCAATCTTGCGGCTACCAAGCAGATAGATATGGGTGAACTGGAGAAATACATGATCATAGGAGAACTGGCATTGGACGGTGGCCTGAGACCGATCAAGGGTGCCTTACCCATCGCTATCCAGGCCAGACGAGAAAAAATGGAGGGCTTGATTCTGCCTTTTCAGAATGCAAGAGAGGCGGCCATCGTGAATGACCTCAAAGTATACGGCGTCAAGAGTCTCAGTGAAGCTATATCCATACTTAATGGACAGCCGAGTATCAAACCCTATGAATATGATACACGAGAAGATTTTGAATCGGCAGAGAATATCTATCCTGAAGATTTTTCGGATGTCAAAGGGCAGGAGAATATTAAAAGATCGCTGGAGATCGCAGCTGCGGGTGGGCATAATGTCATACTCATAGGACCTCCGGGTGCTGGCAAGACCATGCTCGCAAGGAGATTGCCGTCCATCTTGCCACCATTGGACCTTTATGAGGCTCTGGAAACAACCAAGATTCATTCTGTAGCTGGATTACTAGGGACAGAAGCTTCTCTGGTTACTAAGAGACCGTTCAGAGCGCCACATCATACCATAAGTGACGTGGCACTCGTAGGGGGAGGCTCCAATCCTAATCCAGGTGAGATTTCCCTAGCGCATAATGGTGTCTTATTCCTGGACGAATTACCGGAATTTAAACGGGCGGTACTGGAAGTGCTGAGGCAACCGATGGAGCAGCGGTCGGTGACGATTTCCCGGGCGCGGGTGACGGTGGAATTTCCTGCGAGTTTCATGCTGGTCGCTTCCATGAATCCTTGCCCCTGTGGCTTCTATAACCACCCAGAAAAAGAATGTGTCTGTGGCCCTGGCATCGTCAAGAAATATCTGACCAAAATTTCAGGACCCTTACTTGATAGGATAGATCTGCACGTGGAAGTCACGCCAGTATCTTACGATGAATTGTCAGAGTACGAACCGGCTTCTGTGACCAGCGCTGACATAGCGGAAAGGGTAGTGTTGGCCAGAAAAATTCAAATAGAGCGCTTCAAGGATTTCAAAGACATTCATTCCAATGCGCAAATGCCATCTAGAATGGTCCGTGACATCTGCGAAATAAATACAGCTGGCAAGACCTTACTTAAGACTGCCATGACTAAGCTACAACTTTCGGCGCGGGCATATGATCGTATCTTGAAAGTGGCGCGGACTGCAGCGGACTTGAGTGCTTCTCCTGACATCAAGATTGAACATCTAGCGGAGGCGATTCAGTATAGGAGTCTGGATAGAGAGGGCTGGGCGGGGTAGGTGATGTCAGAAAAATAGTCAAACCATTAAGAGGCAGCCTATCAGTGAATATGGGTCATTGAAAAACGCCTAACAAGATGTGATAGAATTTTTATAGCTACGCCACTCCGAGAAGGTGCCGATCGATTAAGTCACCTATCAGCTACAGCTACACGAGTTGCGATCAATGCTGTAATAAAGAAAACTATTCATTCAACCGAAATCCAACCCCATGAATATTTTCTATCGTGATGCTCTCATCGGACTTGAGATATTTTCTGAGTCTACTGATGAATACATCCATGCTCCTCCCCATAAAATAATCATTCTCTCCCCACAATCGCTCTAGAATGGTGCTCCGCTGAACTATTTTATTTTTGTTCTGAATGAGGAGCTTGAGCAGATCGGCTTCTTTCTTGGTCATTTGTACTGCTGATTCTTCTCCGCGAGATAGTTTGTAGTTATCATGATCCAGAGTGAACTGTCCTATCTTTAGTATGGGTAACTCATGGGAGCCTGTGATGTATTTTCTTTTGAGAAAAATTTTGACTTTCAGGATGAGCTCTTCTATGCTGAACGGCTTTGTGATATAATCATCTGCACCTATCTTGAGCCCATGTATTTTATCTTCCTTAAGTGATTTTGCTGTGAGAAAAATAATAGGAATCTCGGAATGTCTGCTCCTGATTTCCTGTGCGACTTGGTAGCCATCTATTTCTGGCAGCATCACATCTACTAGGCATAAGTCATAAGAATCTTTTTTGAAGAGGCTTAGTGCTTCTTTTCCGTCGGCAGCATGCGTGACCTTGTACCCATTCAGTTCCAGATTGTCCTTGGTCACGAAACTCAGGGTCTCGTCATCTTCTACGTAAAGGATATGTGCTAGACTCATGTCGTTTGTGCTTTTTGTGAGAATGGAATAGTGATTTTTATAGTAGTGCCTTTTTCTTTCTCTGAAATTAATTCGAGTTTCCATTTATGGCTGTCACAGATGTTCTTGACATAGAACAAGCCCAGGCCAAAGCCCTTGACATTGTGGACATTTCCGGTGGAGATTCTGAAGAACTTATTGAATATTTTTTTCTGATCTTCTTTGCTGATGCCTATGCCATTATCTGTAATACTGATCTGTACGGACTTGACGGAATGAGTGAGTTGAAGTTTTACTTGGGGATTATTATTGCAATATTTTAGAGCATTGTCCAGCACATTGGACAAGACATTATTAAGGTGTAAGGGGTCTGCTTCGACTATAAGTGGCTGCTCCACCATTTCCAGTTTTATATTCCCGTTTTTCATTTCAAACTTAATACCCTCTTGTTCCACTATTTTTTGGATGAAAGGTTGGAGTGTAATGACTTCTTTGTTGAGTTTGAATTGATCTTTTTCTAATCTAGCGATGTTCAGAACCTTTTCCACTTGATTGTTTAGACGATTATTCTGATCCTTGATGATGTCCACATATTTATTTAATCTGTTGTCATTTTGGATATGCTCATTGGTCATTAGATAATCTGAGGCGAGCTTTATGGAAGATATGGGGGTCTTGAATTCATGAGTCATATTATTGATGAAGTCGGTCTGCAAGTCTGTCACTTTTTTCTGTCTGAGGATTACCCATATCGCAAACATGAATGCTAAGAGGGAAAGGATAGCCAAGAGGCTGAACAGGATAGGAATTCTGAGATCTTTGATCAACGAGCTGGATCTGCTGGGAAAATTCACTCCAAAGTAATAAATGAGATCATCGAATTTGGGATGGTTGCCAGTATCAGTTTCCTTGTCTTGGTCTTCTGTAAGATTACAATAATTGCTATAGAGATAATCATCATTGGCACAATCATATATTGCCCATTCAAACTCGACGTCCATAGCGGATTCCGTAAACGTCCTTACCAGGTAATCTTCCAGGATATTGGCATCTATGACACTATTGACATTGACTGTGTAGTAGTTGGATGAGCGGCGCTGGATGAGTTTTGCTTTGGGTAATTCCGTCTTGTTGTACTCCGCTACCCCTTGGGCAACTTTCTGTAAGGCTTTGGATACTTCCAGATGAAATTCCTCTTCTTTCAAGTCGTAAGACTGTAACAACCAGAATCCTTGGAATACCAAGAGTCCGACGGTGGTCATTGTGCCTAGAAGTAATATGATGCGAATGGGAGTAATAACTCGTGGTTTTATTTGTCGGAAGGTACAAAATTGTAGTTCTATTATGGGCTAAGCAAGTTTTGGGAGGTCGATTGTATTATGATTGTAGGCTCATTAACAACTCGTTTGAAGATGGTATCTTGTGGGCTCATATGAAGTCATTTTGGATATGGTTAGTGAGTATGTTCGTCTTGTCTGGCGTTGTGCATGGGCAGGGCCAAAACCCGTTTGACTTAGTCCGATCTGCTGACGATTCTACAACTTCAACGGTCGTCACCCCCGAGGTGGACAACAAACTGGATGCGGAAAACCCTTTTGACGTATCGCACATACCCATCAGGAAGAACCAGTATAAGGAAATAGAAAGAATGGCCTTGCCCAAGGAGGAAAAGGCTAGGACGATCTCGCTCAGCTATCTACCCTTGCAGATCATAGTCTTGTCTATGTGTTTTTTGGCCTATTTGCTCTATATGAAGCGGGATCATCTGGCTGTGCTCATCAAGTCCATCTCGAATGACAATTTCATGAAACTGAGCAATTATGAAGAGAACGGTGGGCTCAACGTCATATACCTACTCGGATATCTTTTATTCATATTGAATGCTGCCTTATTGATTTATTTGGTTTGCACCAAGCAGTTTGGCTATTCCAGACCTTACTTGTACTTGATTCTGGTAGGTTGTGTAGCAGGTTTTTTCCTCGGAAAGCATGTAGTGAATACAGTGGTAAGTTGGGTATTTCACTTGTCAAAGGAGTCTAAACTCTATGATTTCACCATAATAACCTTCTATAATCTGCTAGGCTTAGTGTTCTTCATTATTAACATTCTGATGGTTTTCGGGTCACAAGGATGGGTCAGGGCACTGGCAAGTTTTGCTTCATTGATATTTATAATCTTCTTATTATCAAGGTATTACAAAGCTCTTATTATAGGTCGGTCACAGGTCAATGCTTACTTTTTCCATTTTTTTCTGTATTTTTGCGCCTTTGAATTTTGTCCATGGGTGGTAGTCTACACGGTTTTAAAAGACCTTATTTGAGTAATTTACAGGCGGTTTATGGCTGATACAGGAGCAGAGGAATCCTACGATAAGATTGAAACGATATTAATCTCTCAACCCAGACCTGAGAGGTCTCCATACTTTGATATTGCAGAGAAGTGGGGTATCAAGATAGACTGGCGGCCATTCATACACGTGGAGGCGGTCACTGAGAAGGAATTCCGAAAGAACAGACTCAGGCCGGATGAGTTTACTGCCATCATTTTTACCAGTAAGTTATCCATCGAGCATTTCTTCCGCATGTGTGAAGAAATGAGGATCAAAATGTCTCAACAGACCAAGTATTTCTGCCTCACAGAAGCCATCGCCAATTATCTCCAGAAATTCATCATCTACAGGAAAAGAAAAGTATTTGTAGGCACGCGAAAGATTAAAGACCTTTCCTCAGCTTTCAACAAGCACAAAGCCAATGAGAAATTCCTTCTTCCCTGTTCCAATTTAGGGTCCAAAGATGTCGTTACCTATCTTAAAGACAATGGCGTCGACTACCAGGAAGCGATGATGTACAGGACAGTCAGCTCTGATCTGTCTGACCTCAAGGACATCACTTATGACTGTCTAGTATTTTTCAGCCCCTTAGGTATAGAATCCCTCTACGAGAATTTCCCGAATTTCAATCAGAATAAGACCCGACTGGCGGTCTATGGTAAAACCACTAGTGCTGCTGTCATAGAGAAAGGATTAAATATCAATATCAAAGCCCCTTCTCCAGAGACACCATCCATGTCCATGGCATTGACGAATTATCTGAACAAATCCAATGGAAAGAAATAGCATTACTCTAGTATCTTTCAGGTAATGACTGAATGTAGTGTCTCTTAACTATTTCAATTCGAGATGCAGCAACTACATTAGGTTATATATTTATGGGCATACACCAATCCTTGTTGTGATGGATGATAATATCTAAGAAGTCGAAGTCAAGTCTGGAATAGAGACCAAGTGGATGTTTCAATCCTTGTTGTGATGGATGATAATATCTAAGGAATGGATAGAACATTTCAACGTATCGGAAGACTAGTTTCAATCCTTGTTGTGATGGATGATAATATCTAAGTTGTTCCTCTTATGGTTACTATTCCGCAATCAGTATGTTTCAATCCTTGTTGTGAGGATGATAATATCTAAGATACACCTAGACAAGAAACAAGAAGTAAGCTATTAAGTTTCAATCCTTGTTGTGATGGATGATAATATCTAAGAAATAGGATGACTGCTGATAAGGGAGATTAAAATAGGTTTCAATCCTTGTTGTGATGGATGATAATATCTAAGACAAAAAATAAGGTTCAATTCAATTCACTAATTCATGTTTCAATCCTTGTTGTGATGGATGATAATATCTAAGACTCAGCTCCGTGAGTGGCATCGTACCGCTCAACTGTTTCAATCCTTGTTGTGATGGATGATAATATCTAAGCTTAATGCATTCGATAGAGCAAGAACAGAAGAAATACGTTTCAATCCTTGTTGTGATGGATGATAATATCTAAGATTCTTTACTTCAATGACTTCACCTTGATTAACAAGGTTTCAATCCTTGTTGTGATGGATGATAATATCTAAGGTGGACTGCGTAGAAACGATTTGTGAGATAGTTGACAGTTTCAATCCTTGTTGTGATGGATGATAATATCTAAGTTCAGGGCATTCGCAGTCCTGTAATCCACCGCTGGAGTTTCAATCCTTGTTGTGATGGATGATAATATCTAAGAACAATCAAGGATTAGCTGACCAACTTAATTCATTGTTTCAATCCTTGTTGTGATGGATGATAATATCTAAGATTGACAAGATTGAAGAAAGTGATAAAGGACATGGAGTTTCAATCCTTGTTGTGATGGATGATAATATCTAAGGAGCTTCTATTCTGACCATCGAGACTAATGTCCCAGGTTTCAATCCTTGTTGTGATGGATGATAATATCTAAGTTTCGTCAGCTAGAGAAGGGTCAATATCCAAGTCCGGTTTCAATCCTTGTTGTGATGGATGATAATATCTAAGCTGATATCTCTAAATTGTAATTATTATCTAATCTTTGTTTCAATCCTTGTTGTGATGGATGATAATATCTAAGTTCACCGACTGAGTCAGAGGCTAGACATCAATTAATGTTTCAATCCTTGTTGTGATGGATGATAATATCTAAGACTCAGCTCCGTGAGTGGCATCGTACCGCTCAACTGTTTCAATCCTTGTTGTGATGGATGATAATATCTAAGTTCTCTGGAACTGTATAAGATTGATTATCCTGAAAGTTTCAATCCTTGTTGTGATGGATGATAATATCTAAGCCAAACGAGTTCGGTCGGTAGTAATTCGGGGAAAAAGTTTCAATCCTTGTTGTGATGGATGATAATATCTAAGACACCAAGAGGTTGAAGATGTACAAACCGAGCACAAAGTTTCAATCCTTGTTGTGATGGATGATAATATCTAAGACACCAAGAGGTTGAAGATGTACAAACCGAGCACAAAGTTTCAATCCTTGTTGTGATGGATGATAATATCTAAGGACAGATAATATATCTGCACCTATAGGCATCGATAGTTTCAATCCTTGTTGTGATGGATGATAATATCTAAGACCATAATAACAATAATAAATGTCTGCATTCATAGGTTTCAATCCTTGTTGTGATGGATGATAATATCTAAGATTGGTTAGGCACAATGGAAAAGAAGTAGCAAGAGCGTTTCAATCCTTGTTGTGATGGATGATAATATCTAAGTGCGACTGTGCTTGCTATCACATTAGTGCATATACGTTTCAATCCTTGTTGTGATAGATGATAATATCTAAGCCGGGTAATGATTTGTTCAGGTAGGCCACTATATCAGGTTTCAATCCTTGTTGTGATGGATGATAATATCTAAGCCCATTTGAGCAGTGGGTATTCCTTGGACTGGAAAGGTTTCAATCCTTGTTGTGATGGATGATAATATCTAAGTCTCCCATTTCTATCAGTTTTTGGGGGTTTTGAAAGTTTCAATCCTTGTTGTGATGGATGATAATATCTAAGAATTCTTCAAGATGAGATCATATACACTGTCGCACCGTTTCAATCCTTGTTGTGATGGATGATAATATCTAAGGACCCGGCATAATGGAGCGGTTGAAGTCAGGACAATGTTTCAATCCTTGTTGTGATGGATGATAATATCTAAGATGAGCCATTGATTCTAGGTAGTCTACCTCGACTTCGTTTCAATCCTTGTTGTGATGGATGATAATATCTAAGTCTGCATAAATCCCAAGGTGTGTGCAGTACATTTTCGTTTCAATCCTTGTTGTGATGGATGATAATATCTAAGGCACTTGGCTTCTTTTAACCTTGGCATCCTTTATATGTTTCAATCCTTGTTGTGATGGATGATAATATCTAAGGACTTAAGTATGGGGTCAGGTGTCGATTCATTACAAGTTTCAATCCTTGTTGTGATGGATGATAATATCTAAGATTATCCCATGCTTCCTTTACTGATGCCGCTGCGAAGTTTCAATCCTTGTTGTGATGGATGATAATATCTAAGAGCTCTTTGTCCTTCTGCCCATGCTAATGAAAACCTGTTTCAATCCTTGTTGTGATGGATGATAATATCTAAGTGAGGTCGTTAACGCTAATAATATCCGTAGGATTGAGTTTCAATCCTTGTTGTGATGGATGATAATATCTAAGGTGAATCTTCTGATGGATATGTTGTAGGAAAGGATTGTTTCAATCCTTGTTGTGATGGATGATAATATCTAAGGAACTTATTAAGCTCACATGCGTCATCTGTGACGTCGTTTCAATCCTTGTTGTGATGGATGATAATATCTAAGATTTTTTAGGCGTCTCGTAGTCTGGACATGAATCACGTTTCAATCCTTGTTGTGATGGATGATAATATCTAAGCAATATCAGGGGGTTTAAATAGTGTTCCGTCAGTAAGTTTCAATCCTTGTTGTGATGGATGATAATATCTAAGAGTATGAAGTCATATTTGATGAAGAGAAACTTAAAAGTTTCAATCCTTGTTGTGATGGATGATAATATCTAAGGTTAAACTCTACTTTACTTTTGTTGTCATCGGTGGTGTTTCAATCCTTGTTGTGATGGATGATAATATCTAAGCTGTAAATTGACAGCTATGACATCTGGAACTTGTTGTTTCAATCCTTGTTGTGATGGATGATAATATCTAAGCCTTGCATATGTCTAGCATCCTCAGCTGAAGCTTACGTTTCAATCCTTGTTGTGATGGATGATAATATCTAAGCATGCAACGGTTTTGCGTATGTATAGTCTAACTCAAGTTTCAATCCTTGTTGTGATGGATGATAATATCTAAGTTGAATCATTTTCAGTAGTACCAGCAGAGGGCTTAGGTTTCAATCCTTGTTGTGATGGATGATAATATCTAAGCAAAGCAAGCATAAAGCTGAGAAAATCATTAGGGATGTTTCAATCCTTGTTGTGATGGATGATAATATCTAAGTAGATGACCCATCATCTTACGGAAATGACTTATTTAGTTTCAATCCTTGTTGTGATGGATGATAATATCTAAGCAATTCTTCAATATGCGACACATCGTAGTCAGTGTTGTTTCAATCCTTGTTGTGATGGATGATAATATCTAAGCCTTCTTTATCTAAAACAAGATCATGCCTTTATCAGGTTTCAATCCTTGTTGTGATGGATGATAATATCTAAGAATTCCCAAAATTCATCCTTATTTACATTTACCTGAGTTTCAATCCTTGTTGTGATGGATGATAATATCTAAGTTCTTGGGCATACGCTGGCGACTTTACTGACTCTAGTTTCAATCCTTGTTGTGATGGATGATAATATCTAAGCACTTGGCTTCTTTTAACCTTGGCATCCTTCATATGTTTCAATCCTTGTTGTGATGGATGATAATATCTAAGTGATTGTTTTAATACTGATGGCAGTATTTGGCATAAGTTTCAATCCTTGTTGTGATGGATGATAATATCTAAGAGCTCGGCATCCCACCCACAGTCGTCAAGACACTGAGTTTCAATCCTTGTTGTGATGGATGATAATATCTAAGTCTGCCAGTCAGCAATATAGCCGCAGGTGTCGCCACGTTTCAATCCTTGTTGTGATGGATGATAATATCTAAGTGGGGCCAGGCACTTGTTGCATGCTTATGATATTTGGTTTCAATCCTTGTTGTGATGGATGATAATATCTAAGGCTGGTAGCCGTGCTTATCTTCTGAGAAAGCATGAGTTTCAATCCTTGTTGTGATGGATGATAATATCTAAGATGTCTCTGTATTCCTTGTCTGTACCATCCACAAAATGTTTCAATCCTTGTTGTGATGGATGATAATATCTAAGGCTCAGCGGGGATAGGGCGGATAGGAAATTGATAGAGTTTCAATCCTTGTTGTGATGGATGATAATATCTAAGAACTGATGTGGAATTATATGAGTCTGGATCATTTAAGTTTCAATCCTTGTTGTGATGGATGATAATATCTAAGTTTTTGTGTTTATTATTTTGCCTTGCTTTTTTTATGTGTTTCAATCCTTGTTGTGATGGATGATAATATCTAAGAGATAGAACTTATGAGGGACTGGTCAGGGAATTTGGGTTTCAATCCTTGTTGTGATGGATGATAATATCTAAGCCGTTATTTTAGTTATTGGTCTGATATTCAGCATATAAGCTTTATTTAGGTTTATCTTTAAATTCAAAACATAGCACGTCAAAGAACATCTGAGTTAAGGATTTTGAGTTTATATTCGAAAGCATAATAAATTGATTATCAGGGATTTGCGATGATATTTCATGTTCTCCAAAATAACTTTCCTAATGACTGTCTTTTTTACTTCTTATTTAGTACAGATATTTCTGTAAGTACAAGTTAAGCATCTTTGTTTGTATTTGGTGGATTTCGGATACTTATTCGTGTTTATTATATTGACGATTTCTTCCGCTACTTCTTTCACTTTATTTTTATCAGATTCTGATATGGGTACTTCGATAAGTTTATTTTTGGATCGAGTATAAATCAAGTAGCCTTTATTAACAGGCTTTGAAAAATTAGATTCGATCAGAAGGGCATAGCAATACAATTGAGTTTTATAAGTTGAGAACACTTTATCTTTGTATTGAGCAAATTTAAAATCTAATGGTGCCATACTCCCATTTTTAAGACTTAGTATTTCATCTATTTCTCCTCTTAGGAATTCGTTTGTGAGATATTGGTTTTGGAGTTTTAAAATCACTCCTAGTTTTTTTCTGAGGTAGCCTGTATTTTCTGAGGCTTTTTTAAGGTGTATTTCTCTACCCTTTTGGACTTTATAATACTTGTCTTCATTTTGAGGAACACGTAGCACATATTCAAAATAGGTGTACCTGGGGCAGAAGAGGTATTCTATTATATGGGATGGTGTTACAGAAAATTTCATCTAGAAGAATAGGGCATTTATTTTATCATTAATGAGCTTTTTGTCAAAAGCCTGCCCCATTTGTACTGTCTGTCTGAGTTCTTTTTTAGACATAGGAAAAAGATATACTTTGTCAGTTTTCTCATCAATGTTGTCTTCTATGGCTACACTTAGACCATCCATCATATTGCTTTCTATCGTACCGAGAAATACTGAGTACTGTACGCGGTACAGACCAGCTTGCTTGCATAGCTTAGCTACCCTTGTCCTATTTTTATCTATTACGATATCATACATTATCCAGAGTATCATGACATTAATATTTGTTGAGCAAACTGATGCGCATCTAGCTGTATTATATTCTCACGACTTGTATTTCTGTTCTTGTATCTCTTTTTATCCTCCAGTGTTTCAGCCCCCTAAATAGTCGGACGTGATTATGGTATGAAAACTGTAACACTTGGATTATGAATAAAGAAGAGAAAAAGCGATCAGAGCGCAAGACAAATGAAGAGAAGCTGAAGATCCTCAAAGAAGCCAGCATTCACGGTGTCAGAGCGACTTTGGACAAACATGGGGTCTATGCTGCCACTTATTACT
>Ga0209185_1001827_pt1 | contig 16790 bp, 17 predicted proteins | sample SidtaG_2_FD_187425 | JGI IMG/M metagenome (GOLD analysis project Ga0209185, IMG submission 187425) | Marine algal microbial communities from Sidmouth, United Kingdom - Sidmouth_Asex2 metaG (SPAdes) (version 2) | ecosystem: Host-associated > Algae > Red algae > Unclassified | place: Sidmouth... | reverse complement strand
AATATAAATTCAATTGTAGATGCTCATAAAAAACAAAAAGTAGTATACTATCAAATCGATTTAGAATTAACACACCTTCAAACAAATGAGAAGGTGTGGATCGGAGATAAAAAAATTAAAAAGCTTGTTAAAAACTAAAAATAACCTCAAAAAATTTTTATAAAAAAGACTTTCTTAGGAAAGTCTTTTTTATAAAAATTTTAAAATAAGAATATATTTTCGATGGGTTCAAAAATGACATCTGTATTTTCTTGGTTTTTAATTTTAGTTGTACTAATCCTAACAAATGGATGTGCTACTTATAATTCTAAAAGTGTAATATTTCAAAATAAATTACAAGAAGGTGATATAAAAGGAGCTATAGCATCTGTAGAAAAAAATAAACACTTATTAAAACCTCGAAACAAACTACTTTATTTATTAGAAAAAGGCAAATTAGCCTATTTAGAAGGGGATTATAAAACAAGTAATTTATTATTTAATGAAGCTGATGGTTTAATAGAAGCGAACTTGCCATCCGTTGGAAACCAAATATTAGGAACTCTACTAAACCCAAGTAAAGAAACATACAAAGGGGAAGATTTTGAAAAAGTAGCTATTCATTACTATAAGGCATTAAATTATACTTTCTTAAACCAATACGATGAGGCTATAGTAGAAGCAAAGCGAATTAATCTAAGGTTGCTACAACTAAACGAAAAATACCCTGAAGGAAAAAAGAACAGATACAAGGATGATGCTTTTGCTCATAACCTACAAGGATTATTATACGAAGCTTCAGGAGATATTAATAATGCTTTTATTGCATACCGTAATGCTGTTGACTTGTATTTGCAGAATAATGGAACTTATTTTGGAGTTTCAATACCAAAACAATTAAGTCAAGATTTGTTACGTACAGCAACTGCCATGGGTTTTTTGGATCAATTTGCTATCTACGAAGACAAAATGAATGTGACTTACAAGCCTGCACCAGAAAAAGGTGGGGAGGCAATTATTTTTTGGGAAAATGGATTGGTTCCGTATAAAGATCAAACTTTTTTTACGTTTTCTATTCTTCCAGGAAATCAAATTGGATATTTAACCATATTTAATGAAGAATTGGGAATTGATTTGCCTTTACCTATTAGCACAGGAAATGGTGGAGGAGCAAAATTTTCAGATTTAGATGTATTTAATGTCGCTTTTCCAAAATATGTTACTCGCACTGCATATTATAATAATGCAATAGTAAAGGCCAATGATACAACTTATGAATTGGAGATGGTGGAAAATTACAATGATATAGCAATAAAAACACTAAAAGATAGAAGGTTTAGAGACATTGGTAAGGCTGCTTTACGTTTAGGAGCTAAAAAAGCGTCACAATATGTACTTAAAAATCAAAATGAGGATTTAGGTGCGTTATTAGGTCTTTTTAATGCCATTACCGAAAGTGCTGATACTCGAAACTGGCAGAGTTTACCAAGTCATATTTATTACACACGCGTACCACTAGAACAAGGAGAAAATATAGTAACTTTTAAATTAGAAAATTCTTCAACTACAGAACAAATAAAGGTAGATGGTACTGGGCGTATGGTATTTAAAAAAGTAGCAACACCAAATATTAAGAGATAATTATCCAATTAAAAGTTACTATTATTGTATAGACATTTTTTAAAACTTTATACCTACCAAAAAAATAGCCATCCCTCACTTTTTTTATCAGAAGATAAAGCTGAGTTGATTTTAATTCACCAGCGACATTGGTTTGTATTCTCTATTTACTCCTTATAGGCATCATTTAGGATAGCTTTTATTTTGCTAATTTAATATGAGAAACTGATTAATTATCTTACAGCATGTTTTTTAAGATAGTTGTATCCTTAACTTATGAGGATTTAAGTGTGACTAGATTTTTTTTATATACTATCCCTAACTTCTTCCAAAAGTTTCAAAAACCTTATCTCTTTAAAAGTTAAGTTTATAAATTTAAGTGAAATTTTCGAAAAATACCCAAATGAAGACTCTTTTATAGAAATTTTTAAAACGAAACGATTGGAAATGAGTTTAATTTGTGAAAATGTCAACATACATTACATTATTTCCTTAAAACAAATCTAAAATTTAAATGTAAAAATGTAGAAGTCGTTTAAGCTAGACAAGAAAGATATTTTACTTTAAAAAACAAATCATGAACCAAAGTCAAAAAAAAAGAGAGAAAGAGGTAGTGAAAGACAAGTAAAACTATTGGTTATGGTTTAATCTAAACCAAGTAATAAAGCTCCTAAAAAAGGAAAACTTAACAGAAAAGTAGAGTACTTTAAATTGAGGTTATGGAAAATTTAAAAGCAAAAACTATTAATAGAGAATTTGAAAAAGCTGTAAATAATATAAGACAGCTTCTGCTTTAACCAATGCTATAATGGTTATGCGAGATTAAAGAAAAATAAGCCATCATCAAGTTATAATAGAAACTAATAAAACGAAATCGGTGAAAATATTTTCATGGGTAAACAGAACTATTAACGATGTTAAAAAATACTTTAAACACTCATTATAATTGTATAAACTAAGACTATGTCCGAAATTATTTAAATGAATTTTGTTATAAATGAGCCATACTGTAAAGGTTATAATTTATTTATAGCATTTATGTTCAAAACATTATACCCGAAGTCAATATTTACTATATCTCCATTTCTTACAAACTCTGATCTAGCCACAAATTATGCGTGCTTTTTGTTAATATCTGTGCCGTTTATTAAAAGAAACTATCCGCATTTACTCCTTCTTGCACCTTTATAATACAACTTTTAAACAGTTTGCATCTTTCTAAAACCCTAAAAAATAAATACTTAGTGAACTATTTAAGTAAATTTTAGGGATGGCTAATTCATATTTAATTACATTTAATAGACAGAAATTATACAGTAGTATTCTCTCTAACCACCCTCACAAAACTTTCTACAACATCAAAATTATAGGTTTTTTGTGTCCCTTGTTCCATATTTTTTACTACAAACGAATTATCTGCTAATTCCTGTTCTCCAATTAAAATTACATACGGAACATTCCTGTTATTCGCATATTTCATTTGCTTTTGCATTTTGGCAGCATTCGGGTATAAATCTGCTTTTATGCCTGAATTACGTAACTGAGTTACTAATTTTAAAGCAGCCAATGCTTCGGTATCCCCAAAATTAACACATAATACTTGTAACGATTGGTCTATTGCTTCTGGAAATAAACCTAATTCTTCTAACACCAAATAAATACGGTCTAAACCAAAAGAGATTCCTACCCCACTCACATTTTTAAGTCCAAAAATCCCGGTAAGATCATCGTACCTTCCTCCACCACCAATAGAGCCCATTTTTACATTTTCAGGAGCCGAAACTTCAAAAATTGCGCCTGTATAGTAATTAAGTCCACGAGCCAATGTAACATCTATTCCTAATGTTGCCGTTTTTAAACCCAATCCTTCAATCGTATTAATTATAAACTTAAGCTCTTCTACTCCTTTTAGCCCTTCTTCCGAACCTGCTAAAAGTTCTTCTAATACAGTAAGTTGTTCTAAATTACTTCCTTTTAGAGAGAATAAGGGTGCTGCTTTTGCAATTGCCTCTTCGGAAATACCTTTTTCTAACATTTCTTTTTGCACGCCTGCTTCGCCTATTTTATCTAACTTATCTAAAGCTACTGTAAAGTTTATGAGGTGTTGCTTTGCTCCTATTACTTCTGCTATTCCTGCAAGTATTTTTCTATTGTTTAGTTTGATGGTTACGCCTTCTAATTTTAACTCTGCAAAAACAGCATCATATAATTGTACTAATTCTACTTCTTGTAATAAAGAATCTGAACCTACAACATCAGCATCGCACTGAAAGAACTCACGAAAACGACCTTTTTGTGGTCTATCTGCTCTCCATACTGGCTGAATTTGGTATCTTTTAAAAGGAAAATCAATTTCATTCTGGTGCATTACTACATATCTAGCAAAAGGTACCGTAAGATCATAACGCAATGCTTTTTCGGATATTTTTGATGTTAACGAACTAGACCTTTTAGAACTATAGGTAACATCATCTACCTTACTTATGAAATCTCCTGAATTAAGAATCTTAAATATAAGTCGGTCTCCTTCTTCTCCATACTTCCCCATTAGGGTATCTGAGTTCTCAAAAGACGGTGTTTCTATGGGCTGAAAACCGAAAGTCTGGAAGTGTTTCTTTACGATATCAAAAATATAATTTCGTTTTGTAACTTCAGAAGGCGAAAAATCTCTTGTTCCTTTTGGTATCGTTGGTTTTTGTGCCATTTTATTGTTTTGTAATGCAAATGTTTCTAGGTTTTGGTTTCGACCATGCACAACCAATAACATTAGAACTTTTTTATGTTAATCGTATGACTATATTTTATTTAAATATATCAAACTTTTTATTACTGTCTTATTTAAGCGTTGGGCTATGAACCCCTTCGTCTGCTAATGCAGTTACCTCCCCTGATCTGAGGTAAGAAACTTGCTATTTTCTTTACAAATTAAACTTAAGATTTTGGTGCAGCAATAATCTTATCGAACCACTGGTATAAATCTCCTTTTGTAATAACTGCTCCTTGTTTAATTAAATTAAACTTATCTAAGTTTTTATCTTCGGTATACGCTTTAGCAGCAGTTAAGTATTCTACAAAATCTGACTGCCAGTTTTTCTTAAACCAATTAAACCCCTCTTCAGTGGTTAAATCTAAGTCTGGATTCATCACTTTTACAGATATTAATTTCATTTCTTTTTCTGCTAAAAAAAACAAATGCATATTCTGTGCAGAGATCTTTTCTAAATAAGCAACTTTAGACAAAACACCTTCCCAGACTAAATCACTAAAAACATCTATCTCTTCTTCTGCTACTTCTGGTTTCTCTTTTTTTATATTTTCCCATTCATCACCGGTAATAGATTGCGTAGAAAGAAAATTTATAAACTCTACATGCAATTCTTCTAATTGCTGTTTTGTTAATCTTGTATATTTCATAATGTCTGCAAAAATAAAAAAGGCTGCACAATAAGCACAGCCTTTTAAACTTTAATATTAAAAACCTTTTAAAATATATGAAGTAATCTAAATATATAGCTAACTCTCTAAGCTATATATTTAGATTTATTACAAAAAAACCGCCTTTCAGCGGTCTTTTATATATTTAGTAGTTTTTTCTAACTTATTTCCCTCCAATTACTTCAAAAGGAAAATCAAAAATAACTTCTCTGTGCAATCTTATTTTTGCAGTATAAGCTCCTGTTCTTTTAATGGAACCGCCTTGTATAGTGATGTATTTTTTATCAACAGACTTTCCTGCTTTTTCAAGAGAATTAGCAAGGTCTATATTTGTTACTGATCCAAATAATTTGTCTGCAGCACCAGATTTAGCCTTAATTTTAATCTCTAATTGTTTTATAGCTTCAGCAACTTTAGTAGCTTCATCAACTACTTTCTTCTCTTTGTGTGCTTTTTGCTTTAAATTCTCAGCTAATACTTTTTTAGCTGATGTCGTAGCCATATGAGCGGCTCCTGTAGGGATAAGAAAGTTTCTACCGTAACCGTTTTTAACATCTACAATATCATCTTTAAATCCTAAGTTCTGTACGTCTTGTTTTAATATAAGTTCCATAAAATCAGCTTCTTTTTATTTTAATAAATCAGCTACATATGGCATTAAAGCCAAATGACGAGCTCTTTTAACAGCCGTAGCTACCTTTCTTTGATACTTTAAAGAAGTTCCTGTTAATCTTCTTGGAAGTAATTTTCCTTGCTCATTTACAAGTTTAAGTAAGAAATCAGGATCTTTATAATCTACGTATTTAATTCCTGATTTTTTAAAACGACAGTATTTCTTTTGTTTGTTGGTATCTATGTTTAATGGAGTTAGATATCTAATTTCTCCATCTTTTTTACCTTTTGCTTGTTGTTCTATAGATGACATAATCCTTAAGCTTTAGTTTTTAATTTTGTTCTTCTTCTTTCTGCCCATGAAATAGCATGCTTATCTAACTTTACAGTTAAAAAACGCATGATACGTTCATCTCTTCTAAACTCTAACTCGTAAGGAGTTATAGCTTGTCCGTCCACAGCAAATTCAAACAAATGGTAAAAACCACTTTTCTTGTGTTGAATAGGATATGCTAATTTTTTTAGTCCCCAATTCTCTTTCGAGACCATTTTGGCGCCTTTGTTGATTAAGAAATCTTCAAATTTCTTAACTGTTTCCTCTATCTGAGTGTCAGATAGAACGGGATTCAAAATGAAAACAGTTTCGTAATGATTCATATGATTAATTTTTTAAGTGTGCAAAAGTAATAATATTTATGACTAATTACAAGAAAATAGTAAAACATTCGTTTTGCTGACAAGAACTTATTAACAGTACAAACCTAACTTAAACTGTTCTAATCATGGAAAATACCAATTACACAACACATTCTGCTATGTTTACATCTTTTGTTGCAGTTAGTTATGTTTTTTTGGTAATTTGCGTCATGATTTAACCCCACAAATCTAAACCTTTTATGAAACTAAGATGTATTATTGTAGACGATTCATCCATGCAACGTATGGCCGTTGCTAAGTTGGTGAATAACCATCCTAATTTAGCTTTAATTGCAGAATACAGCAATGCCATTGAAGCTAAAAACGGTATTAAAAACAACGAAATTGATTTAATCTTTTTAGATGTAGAAATGCCTATTATCAATGGTTTTGATTTGCTTGAATCTTTAGAGAATCCTCCACAAGTAATACTAATAACAGGAAAACCTGATTATGCTTTAAAAGCATTTGATTACGATGTTACCGATTATTTACATAAACCTATTACAATGTCTCGTTTTGATGCTTCTGTGAAAAGGGCATCAGGTAAATATGAACAGGCTCACAAAGTTCATGTAGACGAAGAACATATTTTTGTTAAAAGCAATCTTAAGAAAAGAAAAGTAATACTTAATGATATTAAATGGATTGAAGCTCTTGGCGATTATATTAAATTAGTTACCGATGATGCTAATATTATTATTCTATCTACAATGAAATCTTTTCAGAAAGAATTACCCGAAGATAAATTTTTAAGAATTCATAAATCATATATTGTAAACTTAGAAAAGGTGGATAAATTTAATAGTAAAACTGTTGAAGTTGGGGGGAGACAAATACCTTTAAGTAGAAATAAAAAATCTGAATTAACCGAAGCTCTTAATAATGTATAATTAAAAAAATTATATATAATCTACATTGTAGATTACACGCACTCCTTTGTAGTGAGAAATAGTATTAAAAGATTTTTCTATTCTTTTAATACTATTTTTAGTTTTAAGCAATTGTTGTTGCCGTGGTATCTTAATAATGATATTTCTAATATACTGATTACGCACTCTTGCTACCGGCGGTTGCTCTGGCCCCAGCACATTATCTCTAAAAATATTTTTTAAGGATTTAGCAAACCAAAATGAAGCTTCATTAATTTTATTGTAATCTTTATGTTTGAACGTTATTTTTATAATCCTATTTACGGGTGGGTATTTATACTGCTCGCGCTCATATAATTGCTCTTTAAACATATTCATATAATCACCCGTAGACACTTGCTTTAGAATTTGATGGTATGGATTAAATGTTTGTATCAGTACTTTTCCTCTTTTTTTTGTTCTTCCTGCCCTACCTGCTACTTGTGTTAATAATTGGTATGTTCTTTCGTGTGCTCTAAAATCTGGAAAATTAAGTAGTGTGTCTGCATTCATGACCCCTACTAAACTAACGTTTCTAAAGTCTAAACCCTTCGTTAGCATTTGTGTACCAACAAGAATATCTATCTTCTGTGTTTCAAAAGCTGTAATAAGTTTTTCATAACCATATTTTCCGCGCGTAGTATCCAAATCCATACGGCCAATCTTATATTCTGGAAATAATACCCCTACTTCTTTTTCTATTTGCTCTGTACCAAAACCCTTTGTATCTAAAGTGGGGCTGCCACACGCCAAACAACTTTGCTGTACTGCCATTTGATAACTACAATAATGACAACGTAATTGTTTTCTATACTCATGATAAGTTAAACTAACATCGCAATTTGGACACTGTGTTGCATTTCCACAGGTTGTACATTCTACAATAGGTGCATACCCTCTTCTATTCTGAAATAAAATTACCTGTCCGCCTAAATCCAATGCCTCTTTTATTTCTTTTAATAAACGTTCGGAGAAATGACCTTTCATTCGCTTTTTTCGGTGTTGCTCTTTTATGTCTACCAGTTCAATATCTGGCATTAATACATTCCCATACCTTCTTTTTATACTTGCGTATCCGTATTTTTCAATTTTAGCATTAAAAAAACTTTCAATACTTGGAGTGGCTGAACCTAAGAGGATTTTACTGTTATGAAATTTAGCTAATACAATTGCTGCATCTCTAGCATGGTACCTAGGTGCTGGGTCATATTGTTTGAATGATGCTTCGTGTTCTTCATCAACGATAATTAACCCTAGATTAGAAAATGGCAGAAACAAAGAAGATCGGGCTCCTATAACAATTTGTGCCTTTGGTTTACTCGCTAAAACATTATTCCATACTTCTACACGTTCCTGTAAACTATATTTAGAATGATAAACTGCTACTTTTTCTCCAAAATAATCTTGCAACCTTACTATGAGTTGGGTTGTAAGTGCTATTTCGGGTAGTAGGTACAATGCTTGCTTTCCTTTTGTTATGCAATTAGCTATTAGTTTCACATATACTTCTGTTTTCCCAGAGGATGTTACCCCATGTAACAAGACTACTTTTTTTTGCTCAAAACTTTCTTTAATATTAGCTAATGCCTCTTGTTGGTCTGAGTTAAGTGGCTTTATTTGTGATTTCTCCTTATCACTATTAAACACAACTCTATCTGTTCGCACAAGGTGCTCTTCTAAAATTCCTTTATCTATTAGAGTTTTTATGATTGATGTAGAACTTTCACTTGCTTTTACTAAAGCTGATACTTTTACTGTTTTTTCACCAACCGTTTGTAATTTAAAAAGAGACAACAACACTTTACTTTGTTTTGGTGCCCTACTAAGGTTATCTAATAATTCTTTTAAATTTTCTTGAGATTTATATGCATCACCAAGCTTAACAAACCTTTCCATTTTTGGCTTGTATTGCTCAAATACTTCTTCTTTTAAGGTAATAATATTTTTTTCTAGGAGTCTATTTAATACTGGTAAGGTATTTTTTCTATCTAGTATAGCGCTAATTTCTTGTACTCTTAATACTGGTTGGTGCTGTAATGCTTCAAAAACTAAAAATTCATCATCTTTTAAATCAACAGCTCCTATTTCAACTGTATTATTCTTTAAAATTAACGTTTCGCTTTCTAACAAAAATGCACTTGGAATGGCTCCTCTAAAAACCTCACCTATAGTACACATATAATATTCAGCTATCCAAAACCACAATTGTAGTTGAATCGAATTTACTACTGAAACTTCGTCTATTATTTGATGAATTTCTTTCGCTTCATAAATAGTAGGTGGTGTGTTATGTATTTCGTAAACTAAAGCCGTGTATATTTTAGTTTTTCCAAAAGGTACAGCTACACGCATTCCTTGCTTCAGAAAACTGGCTTCTTGAGCTGAAATACTGTAGGTAAATAATTTCTCTAATGGAATTGGTAAAATTACATTTACAAAATACTGCATAACCCCAAAATTTGTTACTCTTCTTTTACTTTAATCCAAGTTTGGGTTCTATATATAAATGCTAAGTAACCTCTTACGAATAATTCATTTGAATTTTCAGGATTCAACCATATTTTACATCTAAATGTCATTGCTTGCTGCGGATCAAAAAGTGTTTTTCCTCTATATACTCCTTCTTCATCGCTTTTATGTAAATTTTCTATAATAGTCATCCCCAAGACATCTTTATCTTTTCTGTGTCCCTCACATTTTACACATTTGGCATTTTCTTTTCCTTTCTCTAAAATCTTAACTACTTTTCCAAATATTGCCCCATCTTTCTTGTAGATATTAATGATTGCTTTTTCCACCCCATTTCTATCATCAATTGTCTTCCATTTTCCTAAAATACTTTGGGCGTATGATGTGTAGGTAAAAAATAGTACTAAATAAATTAAAACTTGCTTATGAATCTTCAACATTTTGGGTGTATTTTTTTCGCAGAGAATTTGAAGTCGCATTTAATTCAAACCCTAGCAGCAAGATATTAGAATTTAACCATATATACACCATTAAAATTAATAAACCCCCTAAAGCGCCGTACAATTCATTATACCTTGCAAATTTCTCTACATAAACACCAAATAAATAAGAGGTTAACACAAACAATAAAGTAGTCATTAAAGCTCCCGCAGAGAAAAATTTTGCCTTTTTCCCTTCTGCCGTTCCAAAGTAGTATAGAATTGCTGTGGTCAGGTATGATAAAATAATAAAAAATAAAATTTTACCTAATTGAACACCCAATAAATCACTTTCCTCTATCGCATATCCTCTAGTTTTTGCTGCTAGCTCACTTAGGTATTCTATAATATAGAATTCAAAATACACAAAACCAACTGCTCCTACTATTAACAGTATTGATAATATTAAACTTACAACAAACGCATACGCATATTGTCGAAAGAAATTTCTGGTAAGATTTACATGATAGGAGTTTTCGAATCCTGCAAAAATAGCATTAACCCCATTTGCTACTAAAAATATAGAAATTAAAAAAGAAGACGACAATAGGCCTCCTCTTTTTTGGTCTTTAATTTGCTGATATATTTCTCCAAAATAGTCTCCTGTAGCTGCTGGTAAAAAAGATTCTAAGAACAATAAAAATTGAGCATCAAAATTCTCATTACCAAGACTAACGTACGGGATTAAAAACGGGATTAATGTTACCATGAATATTAATAACGGAAATAATGCCATAAACAAACTGAAAGCAATAGAACTTGCCCTACTAGACAGCGCTCCTTTTACAACTCCTAAAAGGTACATTTCTATTAAATCATAAAGAGAAAGTCCTTCAAAAGTAGCGAGTTTAATTTTTTTTAAAAAACGAACTCCCCAATTTACTACTGGTATTTTATCTAGTTTTTCTTCTATTTCTATTGACATTTACAAGGCTTTAAGACTTAAGTCCATATTGTAAACAGAATGCGTAAGAGCTCCTGAAGAAATATAATCTACGCCACATTCTGCATAATTCCTGATTGTTTCTTCGTTTATCCCTCCAGACGATTCTGTTAGACATAAATCTCCAATAATCTCAACTGCTTTTTTAGTATCTTGGTAATCAAAATTATCTAAAAGAATTCTATAAACACCTCCTTCTTTAAGGATTTCCTTTACTTCTTTTAAATCTCTTGCTTCTACTATTATTTTTAAATTGCTGCTTGTATCTTTAAGATATTTTTTTGTTTTTTGTATTGCTTTACCCAAGCCTCCTGCAAAATCTATATGATTATCTTTTAACATTATCATATCATATAAAGCAAAACGATGATTTTCTCCTCCTCCAATTTTAACTGCCCATTTTTCTAAAGCTCGTATTCCTGGTGTTGTTTTTCTTGTGTCTAATATTTTTGTTTCTGTACCTTCCAAAAGACCTACAAAGTATTTTGTTTTTGTAGCTATAGCACTCATACGTTGCATTGCATTTAAAACTAGCCTTTCTGCCTTCAAAATACTTTGAGAACTTCCTATTACATAAAAAACAATATCTCCGCTTTTTACTGCTTCTCCATCTTGTATTAAAGTTTCTACCTGCATGTCTTTATCTACATATTCAAAAACTTGTTTCGCAAAGGCCACTCCTGCAATAACACCATCATCCTTTACTAATAGTCTTGCTTTTCCTGTAGCATTAGCTGGTATACATGCCAATGAGCTATGGTCACCATCCCCCACATCTTCCCGTATGGCATTACTAATAATTAAATCTAACTCTGTATTAAATTGCTGCTCTGTAATCATACTTTTTATTTACTTACTGCTAATTTACTAAAATAGGATGGCATTTGGAGTTTCGCAAATGACAATTTACCTTTGTTTTATGACGATAAAGTTACTAGCGGTAGGAAAAACAGATAATACTCAGTTACAGCAGCTAATTTCTGTATATGAAAGCAGGTTAAAACACTATGTAAAATTTGAATTAGAACTTATCCCCGATATAAAAAACGTAAAAAACTTTTCTAAAAATCAGCAAAAAGAAAAAGAAGGTGAACTTATTCTAAAAAAACTAAACCCTACGGACGTTCTTATTTTATTAGATGAAAACGGAAAGCAATTCTCTTCCGTAGATTTTTCTAAATACCTACAAAAAAAAATGAATGCAGGAATTAAACAACTTGTCTTTGTTATCGGAGGCCCTTACGGCTTTAGCAGTGCTATTTATAACAAAGCACAGGGCAAAATAAGCTTATCAAAAATGACTTTCTCTCATCAAATGATACGTTTATTTGTAGTAGAACAAATATATAGAGGCTTTACTATTCTAAAGAACGAGCCTTATCATCATCAGTAGAGTTGGTAGTTTTTAAAGATAAAAAACCAGCACAAGTGCTGGTTTTTTATACTGCTATATAGAGTTAAAATCTAGTATAAAACTCTAAATTTAATTGTATTTTTTATATTTCTAAGTTCCTCTAAAACTTCTTTATTATACTCTTTATCTAAATCTACAATTACATAACCAACTTCATTATCTGTAGATAAATATTGACCTAATATATTTATTTCATATCTAGCCAATACTTTATTTATCTCAGCCATAATACCTGGAACGTTTTTATGTATATGTAAAAAACGATGTGCATTATTTTGCTTTGGCAATCTTATATTCGGAAAATTTACAGAATCTACTGTATTTCCAGAATTCATATATTCTACAATCTTATTAGGAACAAAATCTGCTATATTACGCTGTGCTTCTTCTGTACTTCCTCCAATATGAGGTGTTAAAATCACATTATTTAAACCTTGTAATTCTGTATAAAATTGCCCATTTGCTCTTGGCTCTTCTGGATACACATCTATTGCTGCACCCCCAAGTTTTCCGTTTTTTAAAGCCGCTGCTAAAGCGCTTATATCTATATGAAAACCTCTTGCTAAATTTATTAACAAAGCACCGTCTTTCATTTGGCTAATTTCTTTTTCACCAATAAAATTTAAGTTTGCTTTATTATCATCTATGTGTAATGTTACTACATCAGAAATATTTAATAATTCTTCTAGTGTATTACATTTTACAGCATTCCCTAATGCTAATTGATCACCTAAATCGTAATAATAAACAATCATTCCCATAGACTCTGCTAATACTGATAATTGCTTGCCTATATTACCATACCCTACAATACCTAGGTTCTTTCCTCTAATTTCTTTTGAATTAGCTGCTGTTTTTTGCCAATCTCCGTTGTGTATTTCTGTACTACGAGGAAATATGCTACGCATTAGCATAATAATTTCACCTATAGCCAATTCTACTACAGAACGTGTATTACTATATGGAGCATTGAAAGCCACAACACCTTTAGCTTTACAAGCTTCTAAATCTATCTGAGTTGTACCAATGCAAAATGCACCTACAATCATTAGCTTATCTGCTGCTTCTAATACTTTTTTAGTTACTTGTGTTTTAGATCTAATTCCTAACACATGTACTCCTTTAATTTTTTCTATAAGGTCTTCTTCTGTCAGACTACTTTTTAGTAATTCTACTGAAAAACCTTCTTCAGTAAGATTTTTAACGGCATTTGCATGCACATTTTCTAATAATAAAATCTTAATTCTGTTTTTTGGATAAGATACTTTTCTTGGCAAATCGTTCACAAATAAAAATTCATCTAAGTTAGGTGTCACGTAGTCAGCATTACTAGTGGCTTTGTCTCTAGAAACGTTTTCTGTATAGGCAAAAAACTTATCCGCTATACCTGCTTCCCTCATAACATAATCACTATAACCATCTCCTATGACTTGTACTTCGCCATCTAGGTTTAAATCTTTTAGGCATTGTATTTTTCCGTTATGAGAAGACAGTACGTTTTCTTCATCAAAACCTATTATATGTCCCTTTTCGTCAAATTTAAATGTATTGGCATACACTCTATCTGCAGGAATATTGTATTCTTTTACAATAGGATCTATAAACTCTTTAAAACCACATGATATTACATAAATATCATCGCCAAAATTTTGAAAGAACTCTTTATTGGCTTCTATTGAGGTTGATATTTTAGTGCGTAACTCTTCAATTAAAGGTTTTAAATCGTTTTTATGAGCGTGCAATAATTTTATTCTTCTTTCTAAGGACTCTGTAAAAGATATATCACCATCTATTCCTAGATTTGTAATATCTTGTATTTGCTCTATTACAGCATCTTTATCTGCTCTACCTTTTAAAGTGATTTCTGCCAATACATCTAGTGCCTCCACTTTGGTTAATGTACTATCAAAATCGAAAACATATTTTCTACCCACCTCAATCATTTGTCAAAAAAATTAAGATACAAAGATAAAATTAATTTTATTGTATTAAGCGTGTTTTATTGAAAAATAATATTGACTTTTAAACACTTACACCTCTTTTTTTACATATTCTTATTGAAAGGCTTATTTTACAGCTATTCCCAAACCTTTTACAATAATTTTGGTGGATAAACTAAAAAAGGGAAGTGTTACTTTTTCTTATAAGCCTTCACATAAAAACAACACCTATTTTTAAAAGTTGAATTAGATTTACGTAGATTAGTAGTTAATTAAGTATACTAACAACTCTTGTCTTTAATAAGTTTAGTATATGACGACATATTTTTGAAAACTTCTAAAAAACAAAAAAGAAGCCAAATTGGCTTCTTTTTTTATGCGTTATTTTTAGCGGCTTTTTTAGCAGCTCGCTTTTCTTTTATAATTTCTATAATATTACCAAATAACCAGTAAGGAATTACAAAGGTTAACAAAAATATCATTAACCAGAATCCAATAGTTAATATTGTTAAGAATGATAAAAAACCTAAGTATTGGTCAAAGTCGAACATATGTAATAATTTTTAACATTGCAAAGATACTTTGAAAATGATGAATAGTACAAATGAAATTTAAAAAAATACAAAAAAATATTTCAAAACCTCATCAAATAAACCGTACAGTTATGGAAATAATTTACCAAACCTCTTACCTTTGTTATATATCAAATTATTTAAAATGAGCTTTAGAATAGAAAAAGATACCATGGGAGAAGTAAAAGTCCCATCAAATAAATATTGGGGAGCACAAACAGAACGCTCTAGAAATAATTTTAAAATTGGCCCTGTTGCATCTATGCCTTTAGATATCGTATACGGTTTTGCATATTTAAAGAAAGCAGCGGCTTACACCAATCATGAATTAGGTGTATTAGTAGTGGAAAAAAGAGATTTAATTGCAGCTGTTTGTGATGAAATTTTAGAAGGAAAACACGATGACCAATTTCCGTTGGTTATATGGCAAACAGGTTCTGGCACACAGAGCAATATGAATCTAAATGAGGTTATTGCTAATCGCGCTCAAGAACTAGCTGGTAGAAAAATTGGAGAAGGAGAAAAAGCAATACAACCTAATGATGATGTAAACAAATCACAATCATCTAATGATACATTCCCAACAGGAATGCACATAGCAGCCTATAAAAAAATAGTAGAAGTTACTATTCCTGGAGTAACACAACTTAGAAATACATTAGATAAAAAGGTTAAGGAATTTGCCAAGGTTGTAAAAATAGGACGTACCCATTTAATGGATGCTACCCCATTAACTTTAGGACAAGAATTTTCTGGATATGTTTCCCAACTGGATCATGGATTAAAAGCCCTAAAAAACACCTTAGCACATTTAAGCGAATTAGCTCTAGGTGGTACTGCGGTTGGAACAGGGTTAAACACACCTAAAGGCTACGATGTTTTGGTTGCCAAATACATTGCAGATTTTTCTGAATTACCTTTTATTACAGCTGAGAATAAATTCGAAGCCTTAGCAGCACACGATGCTATTGTAGAAAGTCACGGTGCTTTAAAACAATTAGCCGTTTCTTTAAATAAAATTGCAAATGATATTAGAATGATGGCTTCTGGACCACGTTCTGGTATTGGTGAAATAATTATCCCTGCAAACGAACCTGGCAGTTCTATTATGCCTGGAAAAGTAAACCCTACTCAATGTGAAGCTATAACAATGGTTTGTGCACAAGTTATGGGTAATGACGTAGCTATTGGTGTTGGTGGTACGCAAGGGCATTACGAATTAAATGTTTTTAAGCCCATGATGGCAGCTAACATTTTACAATCTGCACAACTTATAGGTGATGCCTGTGTGAGCTTTGATTTGAATTGCGCTACTGGTATAGAACCAAACCATGCTATTATTAAAGAACTTCTTAACAACTCTTTAATGCTTGTTACTGCATTAAACACTAAAATTGGGTATTACAAAGCTGCAGAAATTGCAAATACCGCTCATAAAAACGGCACTACTTTAAAAGTAGAAGCTATTAATTTAGGTTATGTAACTGCTGCCGAATATGATGAATGGGTAAAACCAGAAAACATGGTTGGTGCTTTAAAATAAACACTCTCTATTAGGGTTAAATAAAAAAAGGGGAAATCATTATGATTTCCCCTTTTTTTATAGTATTGTAATTAAGCGCATTCAGAAAATAAGTTCATTTTAGAATTCTAGCTAAAAAAACTCCAAGATTTGATATTTTCAGCTCTTGGAGTTTCTTTTTTTTATTGTTTAGGACTT
>Ga0209185_1001816_pt1 | contig 16845 bp, 14 predicted proteins | sample SidtaG_2_FD_187425 | JGI IMG/M metagenome (GOLD analysis project Ga0209185, IMG submission 187425) | Marine algal microbial communities from Sidmouth, United Kingdom - Sidmouth_Asex2 metaG (SPAdes) (version 2) | ecosystem: Host-associated > Algae > Red algae > Unclassified | place: Sidmouth... | reverse complement strand
TCACGCTGTCGACCATCGATGAGTTGAAGCCAGCGTTGGTTCGCATCGAGGGCAACGAAGACTTCCTGTACCTGTTGATGCCTGTTCGGGTTTCTTGAACCCAGACCAGCGCTGATACTCGAGTGAGCCAGCGTGCTGATCAGACAACTCGAACTCATCGACTTTCGTAGTTACGAGCGACTCGACCTCCACCTGTCGGATGGTCTCACCGCGATCATTGGCCCGAACGGCGTTGGCAAGACCAACGTGGTCGAGGCACTCAGCCTCTTGGCCACGCTGAAGTCGTTCCGGGGTGCACCAACCGAGAGCATGGTGCGGCGCGGGGCGGCCAGTGCGCTGGTCCGGGCGGTAGGCGAGCGCGAGGGGCGCGAGGTCTCGATCGACCTCGAGTTGGCAAAGGGACGAAGTCGTGCGCAGGTCAACAAGCAGCGGTTGCAACGCAGCCGAGAACTGCTCGGCGCGCTGCGCGTCACTGTGTTCGCTCCGGATGATCTGGCCCTCGTCAAGGAGGGCCCTGCGCTCCGGCGCGATTTCCTCGATGACGTCATCGTTGCTCTGGACCCCAGTGCTGATGGTGTGCTGCGCGACATCGAAAAGATCCTGAAACAGCGCAATTCGCTGCTTCGACAAAGCAACGGCCGGCTCGACGATGCAGCTGAAGGCACCCTGGACGTCTGGGACATGAAACTCGCTGCGGCCGGGGAACACCTGACGATCCGGCGGGAGAACACCCTGGCGCTGTTGATGCCTGGGGTCGCCTCGGCCTATGACGAGTTGGCCAGCGAAGCCAGCGACGTCACCGCGTTTTATGACCGTTCGTGGTCTCAAGACTCCTTGGCCGACGGCGTAGCCGATGCTCGCGACCACGATGTTCGGCGAGGTACCACCTCGGTCGGGCCCCATCGTGACGATGTTTCGTTTCGCGTGAACGGTTTCGACAGCCGAGTCGAAGCATCTCAGGGCGAGCAACGCACGCTGGCGCTGGCGTTGCGTATGGCGGGACACCGCCTCGTGGCCGATCAGCTCGGCGAATCGCCGCTGTTGCTCCTCGACGACGTGTTGAGTGAGCTCGACCCCGACCGGGCTCGGATCTTGCTGGCAACGCTTCCTCCCGGTCAAACCATCATCACCAGTGCGTCAGACCTCCCAGCCGGTACGGTGCCCGACCAGACACTGCGGTATTCAGCAGAGAGGCCAGGCGGTAGCGGATTCATTCAGTCGTCGGGGGCCGCTGGTGAGGAGTGAGGCATGAACGACCATCCATCGGCCATTGGCGAAACACTCGAGAACTATCTCGCCTACCTGGGCGCTCCACCAATCCGTACATTGGGCGCCTTGCAGGAGCGATGGAATGACATTGTCGGTCCTGCCCTGAGCGAGCCGACCCGGCCGATCGAGCTGCTCGACGGGGTTCTCGTCATCGGCTGTGACGACGCCACATGGGCGTCACAAGTCGGCTGGATGGAAACCCAGATCATCCGTCGATTCCATGAGCTTTTCCCCGAGACAGAAGTACGAAAAATCACCGCTCGCATCGGCGCCTGAGCAACACCCACAGGCACCCCCCAACTGCTAGAATTACCGAGCACGATTGTGACGGGACCCATGGACACCGATTCGAATTCCAGCGCTTCTGAAGACTCGTCTTCGCCCTCGGCCCCGGCCGCGGTCGAAGGCAGTTACGGAGCCGATCAGATTCAAGTTCTCGAGGGGCTCGAGGCTGTTCGCAAACGGCCGGGTATGTACATCGGTTCGACTGGCCCAACCGGCTTGCACCATCTCGTATGGGAAGTCGTCGACAACTCTGTCGACGAGGCCATGGCCGGTCATTGCTCGGCCATTGACGTCACCGTCTTGGCCAGTGGCGGCGTGCAGGTCAGCGACGATGGTCGCGGCATCCCCGTCGACAAGCACTCGAAGTACGAAGACATGACTGCGGCCGAGGTCGTCCTCACGGTCCTCCACGCTGGCGGCAAGTTCGGCGACGGTGGCTACAAGGTCTCTGGTGGTCTCCACGGCGTGGGTATCTCGGTGGTCAACGCACTATCGACCAAAGTCGAAGTCGAGATCGATCGCAAGGGCAAGCGCCACTTCATGTCGTTCAAGGACGGCGGCGCTCCCGACCAGAAGCTCGAGGTCATCGGCGACGCACCCGAGGGTGACAACGGCGAGCCTCGGACCGGCACCACGGTCCGGTTCTGGCCAGATCCCACGATCTTCAAAGAGGGCATCGAGTTCCGCACCCAGACCCTCCTCGACCGTTTCCAGATGATGGCGTTCCTGAACGCTGGCCTCGAGCTGCGGGTCACCGACGAGCTCAACACCGATGCCGGCACGATCACTCATCGCTACGACGGCGGTATCCGAGACTTCGTCAGCCACCTGAACCGCAGCAAAGAGGAACTGTTCGACAACGTCGGTTGGTTCGAGGAGATCGACGAGACCGAAGAGGTCGAAATCGCCTTCTCGTGGAACACCGGCTACCAGACCGATGGCATCCACAGTTTCGCCAATGGCATCTCCACCCTCGAAGGTGGCATGCACGAGCAAGGGTTCCGAAGCGCCCTGACCCGAACCGTCAACGCCTACGCCCGTGACCGCGAGATCCTCAAGGAAAAGGAAGAGAACCTCCAGGGTGAGGACATCCGTGAAGGACTCACGGCGATCATCTCGGTTCGTATCCAGGATCCACAGTTCGAAGGTCAGACCAAGTCCAAGCTGGGCAACGTCTCGGTGCGTTCCTTGGTCGAAAAGGCCACCAACGAGCACCTTCGCGAGTGGTTCGAAGAACATCCTCGTGAAGCCAAGCTCATGGTGAACAAGGCGATCATGGCGGCCAAGGCCCGAATCGCGGCGACCACCGCCCGCCAGACCATCCGCCGCAAGTCCGCTCTCGACGGCGCCGGCCTGCCCGGCAAGCTGGCCGACTGCCGAAGCAAAGACCCGGCGCTCTCTGAGCTCTACATCGTGGAAGGAAACTCCGCCGGTGGTTCGGCGAAGGAAGCCCGCGATTCCAACACGATGGCGATTCTGCCCATTCGAGGCAAGATCCTGAACGTCGAGCGGGCTCGCCCCGATCGCATGCTCAAGAACACCGAGGTCGTCTCGCTGATCCAAGCCATTGGTTGCGGCCTCGGCGAGCCAGATGAAGAGACCGGCGAAGGCTTCGACGTTTCGAAGGCTCGATACCACAAGGTGATCCTGCTGGCCGACGCCGATGTCGACGGCAGTCATATCCGTACGCTGCTGCTCACCTTCTTCTTCCGCCAGATGCGGCCGATGGTCGATGCTGGCTACGTCTATGTGGCACAGCCACCGCTGTTCTCGACCGAGGTCGGCAAGACCAAGATCTATCTCAAGGACGCCGTTGCTCGTGACGCCTACTCGGTCGACCACCCCAACGCCGAGTTCGCTCGGCTCAAGGGGTTGGGCGAGATGGATGCTGAAGAGCTGTGGGAAACCACGATGGACCCCGACACCCGAACCCTGTTGCAGGTCACGGTCGATCAGGCCGCCATTGCTGACGAAGTCTTCGCTGTGTTGATGGGCGATGACGTCGAGAGCCGGAAGAACTTCATCCAGACGAACGCCGACGACGTTCGCTTCCTGGACATCTGATTCTGTGAGAGCTGGAGCACGAACATGACTGATCTTCCGCCTTCTGATCCAGGTTCGGGAAACGAACCGCCGAGCGACGACATCGAGCGCCCCGAGGGGTACGACAACATCGAGCCGATCGAAATCCAGACCGAGATGGAGCAATCTTTTCTCGAGTATGCGATGTCGGTCATCGTCAGCCGCGCCCTGCCCGATGCTCGTGATGGCCTCAAGCCCGTGCACCGCCGCATTCTCTGGAGCATGTTCGACGCCGGACACCGCCCGGATCGCAGCCACGTCAAGTGCGCCACCGTTGTCGGCGACGTCATTGGCAAATACCACCCCCATGGCGACCAGGCCATCTACGACTCGCTGGTCCGCATGGGTCAGGGCTTCTCGCTTCGTAACCCGCTGATCGACCCTCACGGCAACTTCGGTTCGCCCGACGATCCGCCCGCTGCCTATCGCTACACCGAGTGTCGGCTGACGCCACTGGCGATGAAGTTGTTGAGTGACATCGACGAAGACACCGTTGATTTCCGCGACAACTTCGACGCCAAGCACCAGGAACCCGTCGTCCTGCCAGCTCGCTTTCCGAACCTGCTGGTCAACGGCAGTCAGGGCATCGCCGTTGGTATGGCCACCAACATTCCTCCCCACAACCTGGGTGAGGTCTGTGATGCTGTCGTCCACCTGCTGGACAACGAAGACGCCACGCCAGACGACCTCATGGAGTTCGTCAAGGGTCCTGACTTCCCGACCGGGGCGCAGATCCTCGGCCGTGTCGGCATCCGCGATGCCTATCGCACCGGGCGCGGCTCGATCCGCATGCGCGCCGTTGCCGAGATCATCGAAGGCAAGACCAACGACACGATCGTGGTCACCGAGGTGCCGTATCAGGTGTCGGTCGAGCAGATCGCCCGCAAGACCGCCGAACTCGTCGAGCGCGGCGACCTCACCGGAATTCGCGAGATCCGTAACGAGTCGGCCAAGGGCAAACTCAAGCTGGTCTTCGAGCTGAAGCGCGATGCCACTGGCCTCGTGGTGCTCAACAACCTCTTCAAGTACACGCCAATGCAGACCACGTTCAGCGTGAACATGGTTGCCCTCGTCGACGAAGTGCCTCGCACACTCGATCTGCGTGGCTGTCTCGTGGCCTATGTCGAGCACCAGCGCGAGGTCGTCACCCGCCGCACGCAGTACCGACTCGATGATCGCCAGCGCAAGGCGCACCTCAATGAGGGCCTGCTGAAGGCGCTCAACATGATCGACGAGATCATCGCTGCGATTCGAGCCAGCGAAAGCCGTGCCGATGCGAAGTTGTCGCTGATGGCGGCGCCGTTCGAGTTCAGCGACGTGCAGGCCGACCGTATTCTCGACTTCCAGCTCGGTCGACTCACTCGTTTGGCCCGTATCGACATCGAAGGTGCACTCGAAGAGCTCATGGCCGAGATCACCGAACTCGAAGCGATCCTGGCTGATCCCGTCCGTCGCGACACCGTGATCAAGGACGAGCTGGCCGAGATCCGTGACGAGTTCGGCAGCGACCGCCGCACGTCGCTCGAACTCGACATGGGCGAGCTCGACATCGAGGATCTCATCGACGACGACAACCTCGTGGTCACCCTGTCGTCGTCTGGCTACATCAAGTCAGTCTCAACCGAAGAGTTCCGAGCGCAGGCCCGAGGTGGTCGAGGCGTCACCGGTGCCAAATTGAAAGACGATGATGACGATCTCGTCCATCACCTGCTGCACACCACGGCGCACGCCTACCTGTTGTTCTTCACCACGAAGGGCAAGGTCTATCGAATCAAGGCGCACTCGATTCCGGTCAGCAGTCGCACCTCACGCGGCATGGCCCTGGTGAATCTGCTGCAACTCGAAGCCGAGGAGAAGGTCCAAGCGATCATCGACACTCGGGACTACGAGACCAACCAGTACCTCTTCTTTGCCACCCGCCAGGGTCGAGTGAAGAAGACGTTGATGAGCGCTTACGACAGCTCGCTCAAAGCTGGCTTGCGGGCCATCAGCTTGAACGACGGCGACGAACTCGTCTCTGTGGTGGCCACCAACGGCGTCAACGACATCTTCATGGTCAGCCGTTTCGGTCAGGCGCTGCGCTTTGCCCAAGAAGACGTGCGGGCCATGGGTCGCACCGCTGCTGGTGTTCGAGGCATGAAATTCCGCGAAGGCGACGAACTCGTCAGCATGGATCTCTTCCAGCCCGAGACCGAGCTGCTCGTTGTCACGTCCGAGGGCTATGGCAAGCGCACCGACCCGGATCTGTTCACCCGTAAGGGTCGCGCTGGTCTGGGTGTTCGTTGTGTGAAGGTCAACGAGAAGAAGGGTCAGGTCGTCGGAGCGATGTTCGTCACTCCGCTCGACGAGATCTTCTTGATCTCCACCGATGGTGTGGTCATCCGCACTCGAGTGGACGACATCTCCCAGCAGGGTCGTGACGCCACCGGCGTTTCGGTGATGAACCTCGCAGCCAAGAGCTCGGTTGCCGCAGTCGCTCGAATGCTGGGCGTACCGGAAGCCGAACTGCTCGATGGTGACGGTGCCGATGGTGAAGCTGACCCGGAGTCCGACGCCGACTGAGCTCACGGAGAACTCGCACACTTCCCCCTCGAAACACACCGATAGGGGAGTAGTGCCATGGACATGTTCGCCGCAGAACTGCCAACGACAGAGCAGCTGGAGACAGAGCAGCACAACGAGGAACGGGGGGCCAGCCTTGTGTTTCTTGCGTTGGTGTTGGCCATGGTGTTGATGACGACCAGCCTGGCGATCGGTTTGACCGTGCGGGTGATGGATCGAGCCCGAGCTCAGGCTGCCGCCGATGCGGCGGCATTGGCAGGTGTGATGGAGGGTCGAGCAGCAGCAGATCGCCTTGCCGGAGCAAACGGGGCGACGCTGGTGGTGTTCGAGTCATCGGAGAACGCCGTTCGCGTTGTGGTGAGCGTCGATGGTTGGAAAGCAGAAGCCCGAGCCGAACGGAGCCTGCTTCTACCAGATTGAGCGCCGGCACCAGCCGATGTGTGGACTGAACCGAGGTCGGCTCTCCTATGCCATACACTGTGGAAATGGCTGTCGATGAACAATCATCCCAAGACTCGACTCTCATCGATGATGATCTCGTTGCAGCGCTTGGGTTTGAACCGGTGACGACAGTCGAGAGCTCCAATGGCGACGCTGACCTTGCTGACCTTCCGGTCGACGATGTGGCTGACGTGGCCATCGGTGATATTGCCAGGAACGGCGATCACGATGGATTTGGCATCGATGAAGTCGATGGCGTCGCTACCTCGGCTGCTGATGGCGACGTCTTGGTGGCTGACGCGACTGCTGACGTCGAAGATCGAGGCTCGTTCTTCGAGCAAGAACACACCCTCGATTCGGTCAGCACTGAGGATTTGGCCGAAAGCGATCTCGATGATGTGCCGTCGGTGTCTGATACCGACGTCGAGGCGACGGCTCTGGTGGACCCGGTCGATCTTGATTCCGAAGCCGACGCCTCAGATCTTGCTGATCTCGAAGCCGGCGATATCGACGCCAATGACTTGGCCGCCAGTGATCTCGACGTGGACGACCATGAGGTCATTGATCTGGACGAGGTGAATCTGTCCGATCTTGCCGTTGACGATCTTTCCGGTGAGGAGCTCCCGTCGCAGGGCTTTGCTGACGCTGATGTCCAAGAACTGGCCGATGCTGACAGCGTCTTTGCTGACGCAACGCCAGTTCTCGACCCCCCTGCATTCGATGATCCGATCGGACTCCCTGCCACCGAGTCCGTGACCCCGATCGATTCGGGAGTCCTCGACCTCGATGCTGCTGAAGAGAACATCGGCACCGTTGCCCCTGTTGCTACCGGCGCTGCCGTTGCTGCCGCATCTACTTCGGGCCGTCGCCGGCTTCGCGCTCGCAAGAGCCGCCGAGTGATCCGCCACATCGATCCTTGGTCAGTGCTGACCTTCTCGGTGCTGTTCCACATGGTGGTCTTTGCTGCCCTGTTGCTGTCGAGCGTTCTTGTCTGGAACGCAGCAATCGCGTCGGGCATGGTCGAAAACGTCGAATCCTTCATTCAAGAACTGGGCGATTACGAGACATTCGAGATCAATGCCGACGTCATGTTCCGGGCCGCGATCGTCATCGCTGGCATGCTCACATTGGCTTCATCAGTGCTTGTGGTGCTGCTCACGGTGGTGTTCAACCTCATCTCTGACCTCGTTGGTGGCATCAGAGTCACCGTCATCGAGGAGGAGACGGTGCGGGTGCCAATCGACAAGAAGCGCAGCAAAGCCTGAAACGAGTAGTCGGGGCCTCGCCTAGGCGCTAGTTTTACCGGGTCCGGGGCTATAGCTCAGTCGGTTAGAGCGCACCCCTGATAAGGGTGAGGTCACAAGTTCGATTCTTGTTAGCCCCACGGGAACGGCTTCGCCGTTCCGTCAAGTTCTTCGCTTCGCTCAGAACTCGCCTTGCAACACACGCAGGGCGAGCTCGAGCAAGCGGGTTCTGTAGTGCACAGGCGGGCCCTCGGGGGCTCGCCTGCTCGCGTTTCGGGGCTACGGTCGCCAGATGTTCATGCTGGTTCGTCGAGTTGTTGCGGCGCTGTCGATGACAGGGATGGTTGCGGCGCTGTTCCGTATTCGTGGGACTGGGGGCGTCCCCCCGCAGACCGAGGGATGGCGCGAAGTCACCGGCTCTGACCTGCGGTGAGCGGCGAACCTGCTCCGAACCACGATCGACGGCCCAACGATGTGGCCATTGTCGGCCTTGGGGCAACGGGCACGCATGTGCTGCGTTCGCTCATCGAGTCGACGACGGGCGTGGTGCACGTCCACGACACACGTCCTGAGGTGCTCGATCGAGCCGTGGCCCTCGGCGCCGCTGGCGGAACTCGAGTCGTTGGCCATCGAGCAGTCGAGGAACTGTTGAGCGAGGCGAGTGTGCTGGTGTTGGCCACACCGACGGGCGGACATGGCGTGGTCGCCGGTGCAGCGATACAACGTGGCGTGAGCGTGGTGTCGCTCAGCGACTCGCTGGACGATGTTCGTGATTTGTTCGACCTCGACGCAGCGGCGAAAGCGGCTGAGGTATCCATTGTGATCGGCGCCGGCATGGCGCCTGGGTTGACCTGTGTGCTGGCACGCCACGCCGCTGACGGTCTCGACGAGGTCGCCGAGGTTGCTGTGGCCAAGGCCGGGACGGGTGGTCCTGCGTGCGCCCGCCAGCACCACAGAGCCATGAAACGTAATGCTTGGGACTGGGTCGACGGGATGTGGTTCGAGCGCCGAGGGGGGAGCGGGCGAGACCTCGTGTGGTTTCCACCCCCGATCGGGGCCCGAGACTCGTACAAAGCAGCTCTGCCCTCTCCATTGTTGCTCCAACGCACCTTTCCCGATGCAAGCCGCATTGCCGCCCGGGTCACCGCCACCAGGCGAGACCGGCTGACGTCGCGACTGCCGATGTTGCGCCCTCCACACGCCGACGGTGGTCCCGGGGCTGTTCGCGTCGAGGTCCGGGGCCGAGTCGACGGTCGGTTCGAGACCGTCGTGTTCGCCGTTGCCGCTGATCCCTCGCACGGCGCAGGCGTGATGGGCGCCGTTGCTGCTTCGGCATTGGTCGCCGGTTCGCTGCTCGAACACGGCATTCCCAAGCGTGGGTCGTTCGGCCTGTCGGAGTTGGACCACCCGGCTGCACTTCTGCACCGGTGTCGAGCCTTCGGATTGCGAATCATGAGTTTCGATGGCACTGCGGAGCTGTGATCGCATCGAGTTGAGTCGATCACCCCGACGTTCTGATCGCCCCGGCCCGGTTTCGAACCGGAATGCGCTCGATGACGCTTGTTTACTGATGCACGTGGCCCATGTTGCTGAGCACTCCGGATCATTCGTCTGGTTCGTTCGGACCCTAACCTCACACATCGTCCAACTTTCTCCTTAAGGTCTCACTCGATGTGGTCGTTGGAGTACGTAGAGCAAGAAATTTTGGATTTCTGCTCAAGTTCTCCGGGATTCCTGTCGAGAACCCTTCTGCAAGCACGGATGGGATGACATCCGGTCAATGGAGGACATGAGAGGCGATGAGCGATGAATGACATGAAGTTCAACAAGACGGAGAAGAACACCGCTGAGGTCAACGAGCGGATCGAGGCGCACCTGCCCCTCGTGAAGCACGTGGTCTTCCAGGTGGCTGTCCACTTCCCCCGCCACGTCGACCGCGAGGAGCTGGCTCGTGCCGGCGCCCTCGGGTTGGTCGAAGCGTCACGGCGCTATGACGAGTCTCGAGGCGTTCCGTTCGACCGCTTCGCAGCTCAGCGCATTCGTGGCGCCATCCTCGACTCGGTTCGTGCCGCTGACTGGGCTCCCCGCTCGGTCCGCTTGCTCGCTCGCCGCCTCGAGGCAACCGAGCAGCAGCTCGCCAGCGAGCTCGGTCGAGTCCCGAGCCTCCACGAGATGGCAACCGAACTCGGCGTTGGCGTGGATGAACTCGCCAAGCTGCAGGATCGCTTGTTCCGATCCGTTGTTCTGGCACTCGATCACGAGACCAGCGACGAAGGCGACGAAGACCTCACTCTTGTCGATGTCTTGTCGGACCGCAACGCGGTCGAGCCTTCCGAAGAGCTCGAGACCCGTGAGTTGCACAACTACTTGCGTGACGCCGTGCACCTGCTGCCCGAACGCCAGCGCATGGTGATCGTGGGCTACTTCCTCGACGGTAAGACCTCGCAGGAACTCGCAGACTTCCTCGACGTCACCGAGAGCCGGATCAGTCAGCTTCGTTCTGAAGCGCTTCGAAACCTCAAGCTGGGTATCGAGGCACAGTACGACTCCACCGAGCAAGATGAGCCTGCTGGTCGTGTTGCCAAGCGTCGGGCCGCCTACGCCGACTCTGTTGGCGTGGCATCACAGTGGAAGGACCGCCTCGGTCGTTGGGATGCCGACTACGACATCCCAAGTGAGCCGCTTCTGCCTGTGGCAACTGCCTGATCGAGCTCTGGCGAGTCGCGTTGTGGCTCAGAACTTGGCGGCGGCTTGCCAGCGATCCAAGAGTGTGGCGTCGCCGAAGAGCTGCAGTCGGCTCGGAGGGATCCGGCTCCACAACAGCAGGAGTAGGTCGGAGACCGGTCCACGAGCGGCCACATCGCCCTTGGCGTGCGAACGCTCCCAGGTCATGGCGTCGGCGGTGAAGTGGATTGTCCACTCACCATCTTCGATATCGGTGGCGTGGAGATGGATGCTGCGACCCGCTGCATCGAGTTCGTCGAACAACAAACGTTGCGGAGCGAACAGTTCGAGGACTTCTTCAATGCCATCAGCGGCGAGACGAGCGTCGATCGCGTCGGGGCTACCAAAGGCAGCGAAGGCATCCCAGCGGTGCATCGAGGCTTCATTGGCCAGGCGGCGAGTCCATTGCGCAGCCGACCACGGCCCTGCCCACGACGGATGAATCGACGTTGGATCGACGGAGTCGATGCGCTGTCCGATCATCGTGCGGGCCTCATCGAACCAGGCGAACACGTCAGCACCAGCGGGGGGCTCAGGGACATCCGCCCGTGCCGGAGGAGTGTCGGGATCTGCAGCAAGGCAGAGATCGACATACCGGCAGATCCAGCCGGTGTGGCCTATGACGTTGTGTACTGTCCAACCCTCGATGTGGGGAAGCGAAGCCGAGAGGTGTTCTGGCTTCACGCTGGCCAACCGGGCCAACTCGACCGAGATGAGATGGGCGTGGTCGGTTGGGCCCAGCAGGTGTGCTCGGGGGGTGTCTGCGGTGGGGGATTCGTCAGCGCTCATGGGTCCAGCCTGCCAGTTTCTGTCGGTCGCTCGTGGGACGGTTCTCGATCAGCGAAGTCCGACCTCGTTTTCGTACCGATTGGGTCTGATCTTGAGGGTCTTTGCTGCTCCAGCGTCAAGAAAGAGGCGAGTAGTTGAACGTGCCCCGATGGAGGTGTTGATCCGCTACCCATGCATCGAGCGACAGCCAGCGATCGTGCAGCCACTCGATCCGAGCTTCGTCGAGATCAGGCAGGTCTGCGATGTTGAACGTCCACGCCTTGGTGAGAATGGGACATGCTGCCGGCAAATTGTGGCGGAGCCCCTTGAACTCGGCGACACCCTCGAGCCCTACGTGGCCGAAGACCACCACATCCTCGGTTCGCCGGAGCAGGGCCAGCGCACCGGATGGTTTTGGGGGCAGGAGATACTCGAGTTGGTTGGCGAAACCAGCGAGTTCATGGTCGCCGCGTCGTTCCAGCGATGAAATGACCTTGCGACGAGTGCTCGGGGTTGCGTAGGTCCCCTCGGGAAAGATGACGACCCCGGCGTTCTGCTCGGCGCTGTCGATGAGATTGTCGATGGCGGCAACTTCCCGCTCGGTGTCGCCGGACCGATCGACGAAGTGGTTGCCGAGGCGATGCCCGAAGATGTCGATCGAAGGCAACCACATGAGTTCGCGCTTCAACACGTAGTGGACGGGGCGATCGAGGCGTATGGGGAACAAGAACGCAGGCAGGACAGCGTCGATCATGCTCGCGTGTCGACTGAGGACGACGATCTTTCCTTCGGGGAAGGCTTGATGGTCCGGCCACTCGACGCTGACGTCGAGCAATCGTCCGGCCCATCGCAACAGCGAGCCAACCCAGAGGCCCTGAATCTTCGAATGAAGCGGGATGTCCAACGAACGACCGAATCCGCCCCTGATCCAGAGCAGCGCGGACAGCGGGATGACGAACCATTCGTGGAGGATGTAGACGATCGTGAAGATCCAGAGCCGGAACGTCGGCAGCGCCTTTCGAGCGCCCCGAAGATCAGAGATGAGGCTGTAGAGCAGCGCGACGGGGGTGAGCAGCAGACAGACCGGGAGAAGCAGGATCACGAGGGGGATCGAGATCAGTCGACGTTTCAGCGCAGCCACTACGAGTCGTTCGTGTCTGGTTCGGTGTTGGATGCATCTGTCTTTGAACCGTCTGTTTCGGTGTTGTTCACCTCGACCACTGTTCGATTCCAGACCGTGCGCTGCGGGAACGGGATCTCGACGCCGACCCGGTCGAACTCGCGCTTGATACGGCCCCGCAGTTCACGTGCGGTGTTCCACTGTTCGGTCGGCTCGGTCTTGACCACGAGCCGTACCGAAACGGCGTCGGCACCGAAGTGCTCGACGCCCCAGAATTCGGGCTCGGCGATGATGGTGCGGCCAGGCAGCTTCTCATGCCAGAGTTCGTTTGCCACCCGCAACAGCGTTTCGGCCACGAGATCGAGGTCGGAGTCGTAGGCAACGTCGATGTCGAGCACGGCCTTGGCCCAGAGCTGGCTGAGGTTGCCGACTCGCTGGATCTCGCCGTTGGGCACGTACCAAACGGTGCCGTTCACATCGCGAAGCTGGGTGACGCGCAGCGACATTCGTTCGACCACTCCGGTGGCATGCCCGGTGTCGACCACGTCGCCGACGCCGTATTCGTCTTCGACGATGATGAAGATGCCAGCCAGGAAGTCCTTGACCATTTGCTGGGCGCCGAAGCCGAGAGCGATACCGACGATGCCGGCACCTGCGATGATCGGCGCGAGGTTGACGCCCACCTCGCCCAGGATCATGAGGCCAGCCACGAACGCGACCAGCACGTTCAAGATCGACGACAGTACTTGGCCGAGCGTGCTCGATCGCTGTCGAGATCGCTCACGGCGCAGCGACAGCTCGATGCGCTGTTCTTCGGAGAGATCAGGGTCGGCGTTGTCGGCCAGAACCTGGTCCGCCACCTCTCGCTTGCTGATGATGAGGTCGATGACTCGAGTGCTGTTGCGGCGCAACAGGCGTCGAATGACCCAGGCGATGCCGATGATCAACAGGATGCGAAGACCAGTGGTGGCGAGTGCGTTGCTTGCCGACGCCAATGTGTCGTTGTTGGTCTGGTCGTAGACGAATCGGCACACCGTCGACGGCGGGAGGTCACATGCCTCGGACAGTTCGGTGGTGCCACCCGACTGCCAAAACAACAACAGACCGAGCGTGTGCTCGGCCTGTTGTGAAGCGATATTCATCAGAGAATGCTCATCGAGACGGACTCAACGTGCAGCGGGAGTGCTGAACTCAGCGCTCTTCTTTGAAGATGACGTGCTTGCGAACGACGGGATCGTACTTCTTGAGCTCGATGCGCTCACGAGTGTTCGTCTTGTTCTTGCGCGTCGTGTACATGAAGCCCGTGCCCGCAGTGGAGCGCAGCTTGATGATCGGGCGCTTTTCGCCTGCCTTGGCCATTAGATCTTGCCTCCGGAGCGTCGGATGTCGGCAACGACGGTCTCGATGCCCTTTTTGTTGATCGTCTTGATGCCCTTGGTGCTGACATTCAAGGTGATCCAGCGGTTCTCACTGGGGAGCCAGAAGCGCTGACGCTGGATATTCGGGTTCCAACGACGCTTGGTGACGCGGTGAGAGTGAGACACGCTGTTGCCGAAGCTGGGCTTGCGGCCAGTTACTTCGCAGACCATGGACATGGCGGACCTTCTTCGTGAAACGAACAACAGCTGACGGGCGCGCCAGCCGAACGCGCAAGACTAGCGCCAAGTGGTGAGGTCCCCACGCCGTTCGCTTCGCTCACTGACGGAGTTGCTCGCTGGCGCTCACAACATCCAGGCAGTGGCGACGGTGCTAGCCGCAGGTGGTGCGGAGGTGGTGGAGCTCTTCAGCGGAGCCGAGCGAGATGATCACCGAGTCCTCGGCCAGCTTGGTGTCTGGTGCCGGGTTGGTGTGGTAGCGACCCTGCGGGCCCCGAATCGCAATGATCAAAGATCGCCTGCCGTCCTCGGTCCGCAGATCCATCAGCGTCTTGCCGATCATGGGAGAGCCGGGCGTGATCACGATCTCTTCCACGGCAACATCGTGCTGATCGTCGTAGAGCACCTCGTCGAGGAACTCGGCCACGTAAGGTCGAAGCGCCAGTGCCGCCATGCGAGAGCCACCGATCTCGTGCGGGTTGATCACCCGATTGGCGCCAGCCTGCACGAATTTGGCCTCGTTCTTCTGGTCTGAGGTTCGAGCAACGATGAAGAGGTCGGGTCGGAGGGCACGGGCGGACAGGCACACAAAGAGGTTGTCGGCGTCGTGGTCGAGCGCGATGACGAGCGTCTTGGCGTGTTCGATACCGGCGGAGCGAAGCACGTCATCGTCGGTGGCTTCAGCAACGACGATGGGATGGTCGGACTCGTCGTGGGTCGGGTCGCGGTCGATCACGACGACTTCGCCGCCAGCTCGATCAACGAACTCGGCAACGGCATGGCCGACCTGGCCCCAGCCAGCAATGATCGTGTGGCCTCGTAGTTGATCAATGGCTTTCAACATGCGACGTCTCCGCAGTTCTTCATTCAGACTTCCTTCGATCAGGCTGTCGGCCATTGCGCCGATTGTGTACAGAACTGAGCCAACCCCGACCACGACCAGCGAAAGAGTGAACGCCCGATAGCTCGTGGTGTTCTCCGCCGTTGCCCCGATCTCTGAGTAGCCGACGGTGGTGATGCTGATCACCGTTTGGTAGAGCGCGTCGAACCACGGCAGGCCGAGCAAGAGAAAACCAACGAAGCCGTAGGCCACGACGAACCCAACGGCGACCATGGCCGTGCGGAACCGACGCCAAGGCTCGACGGCATCGGTTCGTTTCCACATGGATCGCCGCTTGAAGCGACGTGACGTCAGTTGCATCGGTGTCATCTTCCCACGCTGATGCCGAACTTGGGAACGTTGCCGTCATCAGGTGGCAGACGTGGTCCCACGTTCAGAAGAAGCGGGCCTCGACCGCCGTTTCGGTGCCAGTCTTTTGAGAGGTGGAAGAAGTGCTCAAGTTTCTGGTTCGCAGGCCGACTGGGGTCGTGCTCGCCACTCGCAACACTCGTGGTGCTGCGAAGAGCTGCTTGTTGCGGCTTGGCGTTGAATTGTTGGATCATCCACCACTGGGAAGTTGTGGACTGTTAGAAATCGTCGCTGTTGCGCCGTTCCGCATGCTCACTCGAGATGCGCCGGGGTGATCTTGGGCGAATCGTTCGAGTACCGCGTGCACGTGTTGTTCGCAGTCGAAGTCGGAGCATGAAATGAATCCTCTCAGTCGTTTTGGTGTGGCGTTGTCAGCGATGGCGCTGCTGGCGAGCATCGTTGTCTTGCCGGTGACACCGGCGTATGCGCAGTCCCAGAACGAAGTTCTCACGACCGTGCTGTACGACGGCACGCAGTTCGACACCGACCCGCTCGATGATGGCAGCGGGAACGGCGTTCACACGCCCGGTCTGGACGGCAACGCTCAGAACAACGTGGTGAAGACTCATGACACGTTTGCTGTTCGCGTCGACTGGAACGTGAACGAGGACGAAACAACCGGCGCATTGCTCACCGTTGTCATTCCGCCGTTCGCCACGTGGGCTCCTGATGCGACTGGCATGTTCGCCGGCTGTGATCCAGCTGCCTCGTCATTCCCCGATGCACAAACTCTGATCTGTTCGTTGGGCGATCAGCTGGAAGGTTCGAATGGTGCCATCCGCCCAATCGCACAGCTGAACGATGCTGTCGATGCGACGACCTTCGACGTGGTCTCGACGTTGACCACCGATGACGATGCAACTGGTGTTGTCGATGGACTGGATAACCCGCTCGTTGTTTCCGAGGCGCCGGTTGCGAACTGGCTGAAGGCTGAGCCCGAAATTGCACTGACGAGTTCCGGTGACTACGTCTTTCTGTATCCACTGACGCTGATCGACTTCTCTCAGGGTGACACTCCGATTCTGGGTGCCGGTGCAATCAGCTCGGCCAATCCCATCAACATGTTCGATCACGCCTATAGCTTCCCGGCTTCTGCCACCGTGGCGACCACAGCGCAGATGGCTCAGGCCGGTTTCGCTGGCCGTTCCAGCTGTGGCGCCTACGACGGTGCTGGCGCATACCCAATCACGGCTGGTACGTGGACCTGTGGTGCAACGACCACGAGCGCCGGTTACCCAGTTGTGCCGATCGACATCACCGGCTTCGCAACCGTACCTGCCCCTGCGCTGAACGCTGATGGCACCCCGAACTCCGCCGGTGCTGGCGTCCATGCGTTGACCGGTCAGATTGCGTTGTTCCTTCCGGCGGCTGATGCAGATGCTGAGATTGCGTCGGCCGACAACGTCGCCGTAGGCGTCGCACAGTTCGACAACGCCCTTGCTCAGCAAGACGACTCGGCTCCGATTGCGAGCCAGGACGACATCTTGCCGATCCAGATTCCCGGTA
>Ga0209185_1001812_pt1 | contig 16901 bp, 18 predicted proteins | sample SidtaG_2_FD_187425 | JGI IMG/M metagenome (GOLD analysis project Ga0209185, IMG submission 187425) | Marine algal microbial communities from Sidmouth, United Kingdom - Sidmouth_Asex2 metaG (SPAdes) (version 2) | ecosystem: Host-associated > Algae > Red algae > Unclassified | place: Sidmouth... | reverse complement strand
TGTGAAGGGAGATTTACGAGATCTTCCACGTGTTGCTCCACTGAAAAGTAAAAAATCAAATGAAAAAAATCTTGGGAAACCACCTAGAGGAGGTGTAAAGAATTTGATTTATAAACAAGTTAGTTCTCAAGAGGGTATTATGAATTATGAACATGCTGGGAAGTCATATTATATTAAATATTCACCTGCTAAAGAAGATAATTGTTACTTCTTTGAAACGAAGACTGTGACCAATAATGGGGTAGTTAAAAAATTAGAACTTTGTCGTTAGGAAGCTCCTAAGAATCACTAAAATTTAAAAATTTATTTTGAGACCAAGGAATTGAAATAATTTCATGGAAATACTATTGAATTATGCATGAAATATTTCAAAGAACAGCTTTGATTGTACTAACTCTATATAAACTACAGGGTTAAAGTTGGTAGGTCTAATTCTATGATAAAATATATCAAGTTTTTAATTTGGAGTTTTTATGAAATTTATTAGCCTAGGCTTAATTGCAACTATCTTATTTTCTAGCATTGGATTCAGTGCCCCCGAAAATGTATACGGTTCAGGTGATACTTTTATAGATGTTATACTTTCTGAATCTAGAGATGAAGTTTCTTTCAAAGAGTGCTCAGTTGTAGATCCAACTGATTGTAAAAGAATTGGAAATCAAGATTCTTATATAATTTCTGAACTTGTTAGTCAGAGAAATATTGAGAAGTGGCAAGTGGCAGGAAGTGCTGTAGCAGATGTTGCACTCATCTTAACTGCTGGAATTGGTGGCCTAACGGCAAGTCTTTTTGCCATAAACACAACAGTGGTTACAGGTAGTAGTGGAGCGATGGCGGTTTACACTGGTGTTGGCTTAGGAGTTGGAGCAGCTAGTGTTGCAGTTACCGTAGTAGATGCACTTAATCCTTATGAGCAGTATAAGCAAGTAGAAACAGTTAGTGATAAAGTTTTAAAAGATGAGAACGTTTTCATTAAAGGTAAGGCTTCTACTTTTGCGCAAAGACTTGCTACAGTTTTAGAAAAAATAGAGCAATAAAGTTCTTATTAAGAAGACTTTTCCTGCAAATTTTAATTTTTTTGTATAGATAAAATCGTTATATTGCTATCTGAGCATATTCCCCCGCAGAATGTGCATTAGGCCAAAAAATAAAAAGCCAAATGCTAAACTTGCAAAATTAAACATCATTAACGAACTGCTTTGGTCTATGATTACAAGAGCTGAGATAAATTGAGCAATGATCGATAAATTTAATAATACAAATGAAGATGAGCTCGAGAACTTATTAGTAAACCATGAACCCAATGGTGCACCCAAAATAACAATAGGTATTGCTACTTTAAAATAATCATAGGCAAGACTTGATGTAGGTAAATGTAGTGATGATTTGCAAATTGTAGACATGATAGAAGTTAAGGCCATGATTATGACAGATGTAGGTATTGCAATTTTAATATTAATTCCAAACAAGATCGTTAAAAGTGAAAAAATAATGATGTCGATCCCTGATCCTAATTGACTAGTGATAATACCACCAATCAAAGAAAAAATAGCAATTAGTAAAACGTTTTTAAAAGTAGTTTGAATGGAATCGATTGTTTGATGAATGATCTTTACTCTAAATTTTATTATAGTTATTGCAAAAGTAAGCCAAAAACAGGTGAAAAACATTTTCAGGAAACTTGCAGGGACCTTTCCTTCAACAAAGTAAAATCCAATAAATAAACCAGAAACTCCAAATGCAATGGCAATCTTGATAATATTTCCGAGAACTTTTATATTGTTAAGATAGATAAAAATAGCAGCAAAACTCATTCCAAACGATTGAATTAATAAAGAAAAATCTCTGGATACTTCAGGAGTAATAGCAAAGAATAGGGTCATAATTGGAAAAGCGACTGCTCCTCCTCCCTCTGCTGTGGCTCCTGCCATGAAGGAAGCAAAAATCATCATAATCATAATGTAGTAGTATTTAAAAATTAAATTTAAGCTATTAGTAGAGTACAGATAACTAAACCAAATAGTTATGACCAGCAAGCTTAAGATGATTTGGAGAAAAAAAACATTCTTCTTCATTCTAATGATTATATATAAAAGATGGTTATAAATGAACTTTCATCTATTTTAAATAAATATTCATGTATACAATTTGCTGGTAGCTTCTTAGTGCTTATCCATGAAGAAATTTGGAAGTCATTATAGCTTTAAAAATTACTAAAATAAATTTTTAATTGATAATACTCTTTTATAAGCTTTGAGTATATTTCTTATCAAATTTACATTTTGCTTTCTGATTATCAATCATACCCTCAAAGGTATTCTCTCCACGGTATCCAACATATCCAGAAAAATATGTTGTCTTATCATTGGATTCCATAATCAATAATTCGATTGTTTTCATAGGTTCTCCTAATGTGATTTCGTTTTACATTCCTTTACTCTAGATTGATAAAAACTCATCCAGGGTTTTATTATTGTTATTTTTACAATTAATTATAAGACAAAAAAATGATTTATTTTCATTGGAATTGATGAATTTTTTAGATGGAAATAAATGGTAGAAATTGTCGAGGAATGGGACGAGTTTAAGGTCAGTTCATTTTTCTTATAATTAGGCATCTTTATTCTTGTATTCAAACTTTTTTAGTTTTTTAATCGCAAAGATCTAAATCAGTCAGTTTTAAATGTTGCTAAAGTGAATGATTACTTGAGTTATAGGGATATACACAGGTGATGAATTCCACATATAATTACGGGGACAATGTGTCGTGTTTTAGATTCACTTATAAGTAGATAATTAAAAAGGATGATTTACTTTACCTTATTTAAAATGTAATTTTAGTAGTAATAAAAATATGAAACAGGAGGTTTTTTATGTCAATTAGGATGATATTCATTTTTTTACTTTCAATAAATCTTTTTCCAAATGATTTTTTAAATCTTCATCATAACCTATCCAAAGTTGTAAGTTCTTACTCCATAGATGTAGATGAAATAAAGACGTTAATTGATTCTGGAATAGATTTAAATAAAAAAAATGCTTTTGGAGCTACTGCTTTACATAATGCAATAGAATCTTGGGCGTATGTTTCGTATTTACCTGAGGTTTCAAGTAAGATGACCGAAATAATTCTCTATATACTTAATTCAAGATCAGATATTGATGTATCAACTCCTGATAATAGAGGCATTTCACCATTATATGCAGTTTTTAGGTGGGGAAATTGGGGGGCAGCTGACTTCACTGTTATTCTTGATGAGGTATTAAAGAGAAACCCTGACATGAATACGAAAAGTTATGAAGGCTTTGGATTACAATTATTTTTAGTATCGGGATTTCTAGATGATCGTTTAGAAGACTTTGTAGAACGAGGGATGGAGTTTACCGAGAAAACAATTACTGGAGATAATTATTTGCATTATGCGATAAGAAATTCTAATCCTACGGTTGGTGGAGTTCAATCAGTTGAGTATATTGCAAATTTATTACCATCTAAATTACTGAAGAAATATAAAAATGGTCAAGGAAACTTTGGATTCACACCTTTACACTTTGGTGCAAGGAACGGGAACTTAGAAGGAGTAAAGTATTTAATTGAAACGCTGAAAGTTAAACACTCCATCCAAAATAGTGAAGGGAAAACTCCTCTAGACATTGCTTATGATAGAGAGAGAAAAGAAGTGATAGAGTATTTAGAGTCTATAGGTGCAAACAGAAGAGAGCTGAATGAAAAAACTAGCTGTCGTAAGCGAAACCAATTACTCGAAGTTAATTATGAAAATGTTCAAGCATTAATAGAAAAGTGTAATATCAAAAAAGTTAAAAACTTATTAAAAATTTTACCAGCGAGTTATTTAGGCCATCATACATTTTCATATGCAACTTTAGCTGCAATGGATGCAAATGAAGCATTCCCTATGGTTACGACCTATGGTGAAGATGGAAAGTTTATGATGAGCTTTAATGGTCACCGTAGTCAAGACGGTTTTGAAAAACTCGATATTATTCAATTTAGAGATGAAAATAAAAAATTTGAAATGAGACAGATTAAGTTTCCTGAGAAATCTCATGGAGACGTTTCTTACTCCAAAGCAAACCCGGTAAGTTGCCTTGCTTGTCATGGAAGTAAACCTAGACCCCTTTGGGATACGTGGACTTTTTGGCCAGGGAAATTTAGGGGTGAAGCTGGATCGATCCATCCAAAAGAATCTAAGTTATACGATGTGTTTTTAAAAAATAGAAACAAGGGAAGATATAAATATATTCCAGGACTATCACCTGAGAGGATTACGCATTTTATTCAAAAAGAATATATGGGGAAATCACCAAATGTTTCTTTAGATATTTTAAGTGAAGGATTAGTCTCAGAAATGATTGGTAGAGAAATTAAAGATACTGAAACTTTGTTTACAAATCGATATTCGATTTTAGCAGCTTTATCTTGTAATGATGATATTAATAACTATATAAATCCGACTTTGGTTTCTCAGTTTAAATATAATGAAGAACATTATAAGAGAATTACAACAGAGGCAATAAAGGGGGAGTTTATTAATCGATATAATCTTCTCGAAGAGTTCTTAGGTGGACCAGTTGAAAATCGATACGTGTATAATCAAATGAATGTAAATAATCTTGGATTTGGAAAAAATAGCATAGGAAGGAACTTCTCATTGTCACAAACTATAAAAATTAGATATTTAATTGAAGAGTTAGGACATAATATAAATCATTGGTTTACTCCATTTAATATGGGGCAAGGTAATTCATATGTAAGGTTTGATTGGGCGACAATTGAGTGGGTAGTTTGGAAAGAAGTTTTAAGCAAAGATCAAGATGCTGAACTATATACACTTTATGAAAATGTAGAAAAAAATACAAAAGTTTGGACAATAGAAGCTGTACCATATTTATTTTACGATAAAGGCTCTGATGAACAAAAAAGAGTTTGTGAGATTTTAAAGGAAAAAACAAATAGTAACTAATAGCTTTTAAACAATATGAATCTGAAGCTTTGATTGAAGACTTTGATTCATATTGTTTAATATTGACACTCAATTTTCCAAACATCTGTTTCTTATAATTGCTGTAGAGTAGAGATAATGTTGTAACGATCTTTTCTTCTTTGAGGTGCAGGTATTTGAAAAAAACTAAAGGTACTAAATAAAAGAAAATAAGCGATTGTGTTCATGTCTTAAAACATAGATTCAGCTATTCTTAATGAGGCAATGTGTCCTTCCTAATATATGAGTATTACTTTTAAACGATTATATTTCTTGTTACTAACTTGAGAAGATCAGTCATTTTACATGATTGAAAATTTAAAGAAGTATCCATGTTGACTTTTTTTACACAGGATTTTAGACCTAACAATTATATGAAGTTTTAATCTTATAAAGTTTTCTTCAGTCTGCTAAGCATAAGGAAAATTATTTTTTATTTAAAAACGCTTTTGCTTTTTTTATAGCAAATTTTGCACCTAGGCGGTGTTGTTCTTCAGCTAGGTCAACATGCATGAAAAGTAGGTCAAGGCTCATCTTAGTCCATTCAAGTTTTTCTTTTGACCAATTAGGAGTTGAACTTAAGTTGCCATTGGCGCAATAGCCATGTTTAGTTAATAATTCACTTTGATCTTCATTGAGATAATTAAGAAAAGCCATTATTTTGTAAACCTTGGCCATGAATCCAAGTATTTCTGGAATTATTTCGAAACCATAAATATTTGAATAACCGTTTTTAATTAATTGATTTGCTACATACATACCTCCAATCATATGGTAATAGCCAGCTCTAAAACTTTCATCGTCGAGTTCTAATCCTTCTTCTAAAAGTTTTTCATTATTATCTGCAAAGAATTTTTTCATCTTATTATATTGAGATTTAAACTTATGGATGGTCTTCTTGGAAACATTCAAGCCTTTAACAGAATTGGGATACATGAATTGAGATAACCCATTGGAGTATCTATTTGATAAAGGAAATAGTAAATCATAGGCATGATTTGATTGCTTTAGAGCTGTTTCAACATCATCATGACCAGTAATACCAATTAGATCCATAGTATCTATCTCATTATGGGTAATTGATTGATAAGATTTAAAAATATCTACACTTTTATGAGGAAGACTCCACAAAAAAGGGATTTCATCATAAATTAGTTCACTTCCGTTTGTATTAAGACCTGGGTCATTTTTTGGGAATAATTCATATACCATGAGCCTAGGGTTAGATTGGAGTAAATGGAAAGATCCATAATTAACAAGTCCTTCATTTTTATGATAAACCATATTGCCTTTGTAAAAATTGATATCTTGTGATTGATCTTTGCTAAAAACGATCTTTGAGATAGCATCAAAAATCTCAGCTATTTGATTCGGTATAAGTTTCTTATTTAATATATAAGCTTCAAAGTTATTAATTATATCTTCCATGTTTGGATTATTAGTTTGGATTAAGTTAAATAAATCCGAAGTAGATTGAACGTATTTATTTTTATACGGCTTTATGTTTAAGAGATGAGATTTTTTAGTGTTATTTAAACCGAAATCTTGAATCTTACGAAGATATTCTTCTTTGAATTCTTTTTGAAAATCTAAGAAGCTTTTAAAATCAAGAGAAGTAAATATCTCTGTATTACAATCGTAATTATTATCATCGTAATAAAGTGTATCATCGAGATACTTACTTACTACTTCTTGAAGAGTTGTTCCATACTCCGCAACAAATGCATCAATAATTATTTTTTTGTCTTTATCTCTGTCTGGATATTGCTTAGATCTACTAGTTGCATCATCGTACTTAGAAACTTTCTGAATGATCGGCAACAATTCAATATTTGACTGAGTTAAAGTTTGTAATTCATTTATCATGGTTAGGTATAATGCGATATCGGTTTGACTTTTCTCGAATGCTTCTTGGCATTTGTAATATTCTAAATGGTATTTAGAGTCTGGAAGAGTCAATTTTTTTAAATTTTGAGGAGTGAAATCTAAAAACATACTCCGGCTTTGATGGTCTTTGTCTATGCCTTTAAGATATTCCTTCCAACTAGTCTCAACCTTCTGGGAGAGAAAGCGAATGTCTGAATTTGTAATTTTTGTAGGTTTGTATTTTTCTTTAACTTTTTTAGCAAAATTTACTCCAGGCTTAAAGCTCCTGACTGCTTTTTTGACTGATTTTTCAAAGCTATATATCTCTTTAATCATCCAATTGAAAAAATAATCCTCCTGTGAGTAGGCAGATGTTGAGATCGAGATCAAGATGATTAAAATGTACTTCATGGAAAATTCCTTCATTTTTCATTTTACCAAGGAAATTCAATCTAAATTCAAAACTTAGGATAAATTACATGATCGTCTAAATTTTCTACAAAGATGATAGATTCATATCTGAATCTTTGGATTGAGATTAGAAATAAGTTTTTGTTTTTATCCGAAATTTTATTTATTGATGGCCATGAGTCGCGTTTAGAACTCAATTGAGATCTGAGAAAAAATCTTTTTATTGTTGAGGTGTTTTGTAAGTTTCTATTGAGAACTTTTCTTTTATCGTAGCGTATAAAAATTATGAGTAATTCAGGCTTAATATTTTTTCTTCTTATTTTTTTCTCTATAGAGGGAAAAGGATCGGAAATAGATCTAGACTATATCCTTAACAAAATTAATAGTGTAATCACTGACTCAATAGACAATGAGCATTCTCAAAGTTGCATGCAGTACAATTTAAACAGAATAGATGATTCCTCCTCACTTATAAATTCTAGAAACCTTAAAGAAGTAAAGGAAAAGTTTGGAACAGAAGGACATTTTTTAATCTTCAGAAAAAGTCTTTTTTATCCCTTGATAAATAAATTAGCCTCTTACTATGAAAACTATAATCACTTCGATGATAAAAGTAGTAACTCTTTAGGTGGAACTCATAGCTATGAAGGAGAAGAAACAGATTTTCATCAAATAGAGAGATTGTTTGAAAGGAGGAAGAACCCCGTTTATAGATGTGGAGTCGGGATATTGAATCGCAAGTTAAGTAGGATGAGAAAATCAAAGCCTAATCCACTTCGCTTGAATCTTGCACCTATGGCCTATAATTATTCAAAATGTAGTAAAAGTAATTACGCTGTAGGAATGTTTAGTAATAATCTAATATTTTTCAATAGAATAAAAACTCCTATTGGCAATTTCATCTCTGGTTTCTTTATAAGTATTGCTAACTTAGAATCAATTTTAAGGCGAGATAAAATAATTGAAAAATTCCTTACCCAACATTCAATATCCTTTCATTTTAATTTGAAAGAGGTTTTCAGCATTGGTAGCCAAGAAATTCTATTCAAGAAGTCTTTGTCGATGAAAGCTAGTTCTTTGCCTGAATTAACTATAAAGGTTGAGCTTCTTAGGTAACTTTGATCAAAGTTTAAGATTTTAAGTTAGCGGGTGTAATAGGTCGCGATTAGAGCTCTAGTAATGATTTTTACTTAGAGTAACTTCCCGAATTGATGACGAATTTTTTCAGTATTCAAGTTAAACCAAATGAATGATGCTTTTAGAAAAATACTTTTTTCTGGAACGTGTCCCCAGTACCTAGAATCAAAGCTATAGGAGCGATTATCTCCGAGTAGGAGATAATGACCGTGCGGGACAATTGTTTCGTAATAATTATTTTGAATTTCTGGATTTACTTGAATTAAAAATTCTTTACCATTGATTGATTCTTTGTAACACCTAAAAACGATATTTTCATACTTTTTACTTCGAGGAATCTTGTTGCAGTCAGAATCTTTTAGTTCTTCTTTGAGGGTCTTTTTTCCATTTATTTCGACTATCCCATTTTTTACCTTTACTTTATCTCCTGCTTTTCCCATGACTCTCATTACATAAGCAATCCGTTCTCCAGTACTATTTTGGCTGTGCCAAAAAATGACAAGATCTCCTCTTTTAATAGAATTGTTCATGATTCTGTGTGCATAGATAAAATCTCCAGCAAGGACTGTAGGTTCAAGGGCACCAGTAGGAACCTTCCATGAATTTTTGGATTCTCGAATATTATCTGAAAACATCCCTAGAATAAAAAGAAATAGAGTTAACCCTATAAAGCAAGACCACCATGAATTAATTTTAGTTTTTTTAAAACTCCTAGACTTGTAAAATTTAAAGAGAGTAAAAAGAAGAACACCTAAATAGAGAAGGAAAGCTGAGGTCTGGGTGATTAAGAAAAAAGTGGGACTTGAGAAACTATAAGAGTATAGGAAGAAAAACCAAATGATTAAAGATATTAAAACTTTGAGGCTAGATCTAAAAAAACCAAGATAAAACAAGCCTCCAAGGCAAGTGGAAATACTGAAGAGCAGTACTAAGAAAATATTTTTATTATCTTTAAATAAATAACTCAAATTAGATCCTTGCTTTCATAGAAATAAGTTAAATGATAGGTTAAAAAGTTGGGGTGGGCAATGGGTCTTGTCAGAACACATTTAAACTTAAAGTCGTGACTATTAAGAAATTTTTAGATTAAAATAAAGAGATGAAGAAACTCCAGAGAAGAACTAAGCAATTATTAGTTCGACCATTGCTGAAAAATGATTATTGCGCTTGGAAACAATGTTCTCTTGAAATGAAGAAACCTCAGAACAAATGGGATAAAGGACCAAAGCCGGCCAGTGAACTTGGGCGGATTCATTTTAACAAGATATTGAAAGCACAAAAGAAGCGTCGTGAAAATGATACATTTTATGATCTTGGTGTATTCAACAAGCAAGATTTCCTGGTAGGGCATGTGTCCATTATGGAAGTGAGCAGAGGTATCTCTCATTCAGCATATCTTGGTTATAGAATTTTTAATAATTACTGGAGACGTGGATATGGCAAGGAGGCTGTACGGTTAATTATAGACATTGGATTCAAGGATATAAATTTACATCGCTTAGAAGCGGGAATTGAACCAAGAAATTTTAGGTCGATAAAGCTTGCAAAGTCTTTAGGTATGCGTAGAGAAGGAATCAAGAAAAATGCTCTTTTCCTTAGAGGGAAGTGGGTAGATCTTGTTATGTATACACTCACAACAGAAGATCTTGGAATAAAGTTTAAAAAATCACAGTTGAAATATAGTGCTCGCTCTTGATACATGTATTTTGATGAATTAAAAAAGTTGGCGGGGGCAATGGGACGTGTCTAGAACTAACTTGCACTGCAACGCAAAGAAATCTTATTAGTTAATAGCGAGTATCTCAGTGAGGCAAAAACATAAATAGTCTCAACGTTCCAAGGTTTAGCACCAGCGGAGCAGGAAGAATAATTACTATCCAACAGAAGATGGCCTCTTGTAGAAGAGGCTCACCAAATGAATCTTAACGACAGTTAAGCTTAGCATCAATGGAAATGGGTTTCCCATCTTGATATCTCAGAGTTGCCACATTACCTCTTAGTTTGAAATCAAATAAGAAGGCTCCGAGTCCACTCGTTCTAAGGTTGCAATAATAGCCTATATGAGGAATGTTTTTACATTTAAAGTTTTTAGTAAAGAATCGAGATCTACTTGATTGATCAAAGTTTAATTCTCCTGGAGTGGCAGCCGCACTATATGTCGGACCAGTGTACAAAAGAGAGAGAGTCTGTTCATTTTCTTTAGCTAGAAGCTCTATGATAATGCTCTGTCGGATTGAATAGCCATGATTGTGACCGTTGATCTTATTGCTAATACAGGTAACAAGAACATTGTCTGCAGAGATAGCATTTATATTAAATAAGACCCCTATAATAAAAAACATTTTTTTCATAATTCACTCCTTTATGATCACCTACCTTGGTATTGTATTAATAAAGACCTTCCTATTGGACTTTTCTTCTTTTACAACTTAATGAAAAAGAGGAAAAATGATTTATTTTCATTGGAATTCATGAATTTTTTAGATGGAAATCATTGAAGAAGTTGGCGGGATAATGGGTCGCGTTTAGAACTAATCTATGTATTGGACAGTAGTAGTTTTTAGTGAATTGAGAAATTAGTTGCATGGTGCTATCTTCAAGGGAATGAATCTATACGAAGATCAAGTTTTTGAATTTAGTGTTGGCAAGGATGTAATACTTGAAGGTAGTGAGTTTTTTGCTTGTGAATTTTTAGGATTAGATTTGAGTAGTTCTAGTTTTAATAACTCTAGACTTCTAGATTGTAAGTTTTCTAAATGTAATCTTAGCAATATTTCATTGCTAGGCTCAACTTTAAGGGGCACTGTTGTTTTTGACTCTAAGGTACTTGGAGTGAATTTTTCTAATTGTAACAGTTTATCTAATCTGTCTTTTGAAAGATCGATCTTGGACTTTTGCTCGTTCCAGAGTATTGATTTGCCTAAGATAATTATTAAAGATTCAAGTTTGAAAGAAGTTGATATGTCTGAAGGTTCTTTCGTAAGTGCTAATTTCTCAGGTAGTGATTTATCTAAAACTTTCTTTAGTAAGTCTGACTTAAGCAAATCTGATTTTCGAGGGGCCAAAAACTATTTTGTTGATCCTCAGTTTACCAACATCAAAAAAGCCAAGTTTTCGATGCCAGAAGCTATGTCCTTGCTTTCGAGCTTAGATATTGCTGTTGAATAGAAGTTTGATGAAAAGGTGTTTGCTAGGACAATTGGTCGTGTCTAGAACTCGTCTAATATCTTCTTAAGTTTATGCCAGTTTTCACTGAATGCTGAGTTGCATATATAGACTTTGTTCTTTGAAATCCATTTTTTTGTATAATTTGCGAGCAACATGATTATCTGCAAAAACATGTATTCTTAAGTTTTGAAATCCTCGTTTTCTTAGTAACTCTTTCGCTTCAGTTAATACTAACCTCCCATAACCTTTTCCTCTAAAATTTTTGTGTATAAAGATGTCATATCCATAAGCATCTTTTTCCTGGCTTTCTTTGAAATGAATCCAAGCATGGCCAATTTCGATGTTATCTTCATTTTGAATTAAATATATTTCATGCCCAGGGGTGTCGTATCCTTGTGGTAGTATTCTGTTTTCTCGTGCTTGTTTTTTTGTTTTACTTACAGAACCATTGTTCATCTCCATAAGGGTTTGATTGAATCTTTCAGTTGATAAACTTACCACTTTTGTGAATTCCTCTTTAGAAGCTCGCTTTAGGACTATCTTCATCTTTCTCCTTTATGGTTTTCAAATATAAAAACTCATGAAGATTAGTATCAGATACTAGAGGATAAATAAAATTATCTAGATGGAAATCATTGAAAAAGTTGGCGGGGGCCATCAGAGAGTAGTCGAACTCTCTCCCACTTCCAAATTAGAGTATAAGTCCGAATTTCTTGATTTTTCAGTCCAATGGAGACTCCAGCCAGTTGATTATCAACTTTTATGGAAGATGAAGTATAAAGAAGGTAAATCAAATAAGGAGTTGGCTGAACACTTTAAGCGAAAGGTTAAAACGACTCATTGGATGCTTCAAAGAATCAGAAGGGGTGAGGTCAAAATTTAAAAGATATCTCTAATGGGCAATCAATGCTCAATCATGGAGATCAAAATAAAAAAGCCAGGATTCTTTGTCCTGGCTATTATGATCGTAATTTTAAAACTTATCTAGTGATTAGTGTCCGAACATAAAGGAACCATTGTAATAGTTTTTCATCATTTCTTGTCCCTTGGAGTAAGCCATCAGTAGATACTTGGTTGTCTTGGCTGAAGCCAAAAAGGTATGATTTTCTTAAGTTAACTTTTGATTTGCAAATTCTTAGTAAAAACGATGACATTTTAGATTCACTTATTTTGGATTTATTTAAAAACCAGACAAAAAGGAATGAGTCTATCTATGCGTTTGAATGGCAAAGTTCATGCTATCTATTCAATCCTCATTTAGACTTTAAGCGAGACGAATTCCAAGAGTGGCCGATTCCGATTATTCCTAATGGGGATTATTATATTTTCACAAATCAGAATTCTAACTGGGGATGGCTTGGTCATCCTTGGAAAGGTGAAATAGTAGTTTATGGGGATTCATTTATTGAAAATATAAAAGAAAATAAAAGAGTGTTCGAGGATATTGGCTTTCATAAAGATTTTAAATTATTTAAAACTGTTAATCGATTTATTCCAGTTTCATTACAAATTAAGGGTTGAAACTATACTAATATCTGAGAAGCGATTATCGCTCATATTCACTCAGCTCAAAATAAATCGATCTGATTCTAGGTATTTGCAGGATTGCTAGCAAGTCTGAACATTTCATCGCTCAGAAAGAATTCGATTAATGATCAACTTAAGAAAGTCATATATAATTTATAAATGAATTTAACATTAGAAAATTTAATTCAAAAATTTGATGACTTAATTTCAGGTAATTCTACGCCTGAAGAAATCTCTAATTGGGCTAAAGAAAAACAATCTGAGACTGATAAAGGGTGTCTGATTTACGTTCCTTCTAATCAAAAAAGTCTAATGTGGAGTGCTATTAACTATTTGAATGGAGTAGACTTAAAATCTGGACCAGATGAATTTTTACATTCAAGAGAAAACTTTGTTCTTGAGAGAATAAGATTTTGTTCTCAAGTTGGAATAACAAAATTTAGCCAGTTTGATACAAGCTCATTATTAGCAACTTTTGACGATTCAACAGAAATCAGCTCTGATCTAAGCAATAAAGTCAAAAATCTTAAATCAATCGTTGGCTACTATCGAACCTTAAGTGGAGAAATTGATCAGTATTATTTCCTATCCCCTCTTAATCCCAACCAACCAAACTCAAAATGGCAGTTTAAAGAAAACATTTCAATCAATTGTTGGAAAGAAGGAGAATTGATTTTTGATATCATGAGAAATGGTGATATAGGAGCATTAGAAATTATTTGGAATAGCGATGCTCTTAAAAGAGATTTTGTTAGTTAATTAAACACTTAGTTCTAAAGCATTTAAATATAAAGAGAGTCGAGATTAAAAACTCGATTCTCTAAATGCACAGAAATACTCATGCTTCCATGATACCTGATTTTTTAACACCCTAATTTAGGCGGAATCATCATTTTTTTTTGAGAATTTTTTGATGATCGTGGCCTTAAAAAATTTACTCAAAATGACCTGTTCAAAAATCAGATGTTCAATGATCCAGCTTATCGGGCACTTTTTGAGTATTTCATAGCAAGGCCTAGATAAACTGAAACGTTCTTGATTCTGAATCCTTCTTATACACTTAGAACTATTACTTTTGATCTCTTCTAGGAAAAGTATATGCGTTTAATAATTAGGTTTAAATGAGAGTTTGGGAGAAACTAAAACAAACGCCAGGAAACCCTAGCGTTCTGAATTGATATCTTTAAGTAATTAAGTGATTAGAAAGCAGATACTTTACAAAATCATAATTTTTTTAAAAAATATTATTAGTAAAAGTACGGTACCAGTTCTCACTGACTTTCCAGTTTTGAGCAGAGTTAAATCTAATTTTTTCTTCAACTCTAGTGATGACATGAGGATCATTTGTACGGTCTTCTCGATTAATGGTGGAAATGATTACATAGACTTTTTTGGAGTCAACTCGTAATAATTCAAGCCGATTATTACGGTGATTACTACAAATTATTACCAGAGGTCTGATTTAACCTGATTTTATATGAAATTAAGAACTGAAAAAGATAATAGACCCATGTCTAACTCGTTGAAATTATATTAAAAATAAGTTTTTTGTTTTTGCCCGAAATGTTGTCTGTGAATGGCGGGGCTAGTTCAATAATAGTCGAACACTCTTTAAGTACTTCAGTTGCAATAGAGCATGATTGGAGACTTAAGAAGAAAGGAAAAGCTGGAGTCAGAAGTTAAAATTAAAGAGAAGCTGAGAGTTCTTCTAAGAGAATATGAGATCTCTCAAACTGAATTTTCAAGTATAACCCAGGTTAACAAATCTACAATTCATGGATACCTACAAGGGATTCTACCAAAGGGTGTGATTTCACTAATTAAAATTGCCCAAACATTTAATCTTTCACTAGATGAATTAGTTTATGGAAATGAAAAGGCCTCTTAAAAAGAGGCCTATAGTTCTTAGCTAATATTAGCAGTTATGTTATTTTTAATAAGTGGTTAATGGATACTAAAAGCTAAATAGTTCTTACACTAACTAATTTTAATTCAAAAGATTTCTTAAAGAGTAAGTTTCCTCCGACATCTACAAATTGAAGCGTGATAGGAATAATCTTATTTAAAAACTTGCTTTCATCTAATTTTCTATCCCACATGTACCCAAACCACATATCAGCTGTTCTCCCATTAGTTTGTTTTAGATTTGCAATCTTTAAGTTAATCATACCATTTGATGGAATCAGGATATTGGGGATATTGCCACTAGCATCTAAGTTAATGACACTCTCTGCTTTGGTGAGAGCAACCGTTTCTCCTTCAATATTGGTAAAAGACTTCGTAAGGTCGAGATAAATATCTTTGGGCAGCTTATTGCTGATCTTTGTTTCAAGGAAATAATTTGACTTAGCGAGCTTTGAGTCTATTGCAACTTCTTGTCCTTGATTACTATAAACAGAGCTTGTCCATCTTTTAGAGCTGTAATCGAACATTGCACAAGATTGAAAAATTGAAACACAAAAAATAAGAACAAGTAATCTTTTAAACATATAAATCCCTTTTGATAAATTGAATAACAAAGAACTTAACATATATAGTCTTAATTTATTAGAATTATTTAAACTAAGAATTTTCTCGATGAGGGGGATATGTCTTTCTACCCTCCTGCAAATATTTGAAATCAGGAAATGTTACTGGTGGACTCAAATTTAGAGGTACTTCAGGACTTTTAGAAATACTATATGCTATTCAAAACTGCAGAATAAGAAGTTTATGGTACATAGTTTCAATTTTTTACTCCATATTTTAACTATATTTCTGGAACTTTCCCAAACTTATTACTTGAAAGAGATCCTTCAAAACAAAGCATTATACATAGAATCATAAGGCCTATGGAGAGACTAATAATTCCTGTCTTAATTTTTATATGAAAAACTGCTAATAAAACCCACCAACCTGATCGATTGATATCATGTAATCTTCTTACTGTTGCTGTTACGGTGGCAGGGAGATGGAAAAGCATAAAAGGAATTAAAAACCAAGATGTAATCTTCATACTATTACTGGACGGTCTTCTCGTTTAATGGTGGTAACTATCCAATAAACTTCTCTGACACATCTCGTAAATCATAGATAAATTCATAAAAAAACAGACATAGTCTTCAACTTATTCAAAATTAAATTGCACTAAAAAATTAACCAAGGAGAACCCTATGTCCGAGAAAAGACTAACACAACATTTACTATTACCCGAGCTGCGTTTTGTTAAACATCATCATCGCAAAAGAAATCAATCCATTGAATGTATCAAAGTATCTGATTTTGAAGTCTGCCCAACATGTGCCACTAAAAGCTCTAAAGTCTATGATCATCGTTTTGTAACTCCTAGAGATCAACCAATTCGAAATGGAAGCGTTATCTTAAAAATCAAAAAAAGAAGATTCAAATGCCAAAACATTGAGTGTGCAAAAGTTTTCACTGAACCAGTTTTTGGAATAAGAAAAGGCTTTAGAACGACTCAACGATTCAGATCTTGTTTGCGAGACTACGCCACAAAGTACATGAACCTCAAAGCAGTGAGAAAAGATCTTAAAGTTTCAAGCTCAACTGTCTACAAAGCATTCTATGAACAAATCGAACTAGAACTTAGAAAGTCTGCAAATGAGTGGCCTAAGACAATTGGTATTGGTGAACATTCTTTTAATAGAAATGTATCTGGTCATTCCAGAGAGTTCGTTACAGTTTTTGTCGATTATAGCAACAAACGCATGAAAGAAGTCGTTTTGGGTAAGTCTATCAATGATTTGATGAGCTCAAGCATTGTAGATATTAAAGGTCGAGAAAATGTAA
>Ga0209185_1001810_pt1 | contig 16919 bp, 13 predicted proteins | sample SidtaG_2_FD_187425 | JGI IMG/M metagenome (GOLD analysis project Ga0209185, IMG submission 187425) | Marine algal microbial communities from Sidmouth, United Kingdom - Sidmouth_Asex2 metaG (SPAdes) (version 2) | ecosystem: Host-associated > Algae > Red algae > Unclassified | place: Sidmouth... | reverse complement strand
AATTTGTCCGATTACTTTGTTGGAGAACATCCAGCGTAGCTACGGCTATGCTGAATAACCTCCGCCTCGTACTCGAAAAAATTTCACTCAAAGCAACATATCATAATTAGATTGACTTACTACTTAATTAGCTTGTAATCTTACTTCGAAATTTTTTTTTATACTATAACAATGACCGCCCAAATTGCCGAATGGTAATTTGGGCGGTTTTTCTATGCGTAATACAGACACTCTTGTCTGTCCCACCACAGCTACTGAAATAAGGCGAAAGATTGGGTTGTTTTTATTAGAATGAAAGATAAAGTGTTGAATACCAAATCTATAAGGTTTTAAAAACCTTATAAGTTTTCGACTGACTTCATATTGAGGGTGAGTGTCAGAGTTTTTTTATTTGTAAAAAATGAATGTTTTTATTGCATTTTAAAACAAAATGTTTTACTTTTGTTTATGTACTAATAAAAACAGATGTAGCTTTGAAATTAAAATTAATTTTTAATTTAGCATAAAATACTGTTTATTAATTAGTTACGGCAATAAAAAAGCATTGAAACAGACTTGTAGGTTTACATTTATTTGTATTTAAATGTAAAAACATCATTAATATATTTTATCATGAAAGAAAATCAGGGATTGCCAGCTAATGAAAACAAGTCGTTGCTCGAAACTCGTTTACAAGCCGTGTTCCGTAATTCGGAAGCGATAAATCATATTATTATGAAATATAAAGAATACCAAACCACAATGGTCAATTTCTTTAAAAATCACTGGTTCAAGCTATCCGTTTTGCTGATAGTTGTCACGGCATTCGCCGGAAAAAACCTGAACATAGATTTTCGTATGAATGCACCCGCAAAGTCCGATAAGCCACTACTCAATGATAAGCCCGAAATCGTAAAACCGCTACTCCATACGCCCACAGAAGCCCCTAAGAAAATACAGCGTACAACGGATGCCGACCATTATGTAGCAAAGGAAAATAGCATTTCCAAGACAGGCTTACTTTCTGTATTTAGCCGAAGTAAGGGCGAAAAACTTGCCGACGATGCTCAACTTATCTACGCTTCTGATGCAGAAGTAGCTGCCTTTATCAAGCGGTTTAAAAAGGTCGCAGTAACAGAGATGGAAAAGTATAACATTCCGGCGTCGATTACGCTTGCGCAGTCGCTACTGGCGAGTCAGGCGAGTACGAGCATCATTGCGAGACAAGCTAATAATTACTTCAATCTCGAATGTAAAACCGAATGGGACAAAACTACTGCTACCTTCGACGGTACCTGCCTCCGCAAATATGAGTCAGCATGGTTTTCATTCCGCGATCATAGCGACTACCTTACACAAGGCAGCCTACAGCACCTCACGCATCTTGATAAAACAGATTATCAACGCTGGGCAAAGGGACTGGAATTAGCCGAGTATTCGACCGATAAATTGTACGCAGAAAAAATCATTCGCATCATTGAACAGCATGAATTGCACCTGATTGATAAGGAGGGTTTGGCTTCTTTGTGAATTGAATGCTACAATGTTTCTGAATGAATGAATGAATGAATTTATAATGCTACAATGTTTCTCGCTTATCTCTAATAGGGGGAGTTCATAGTAACACAGGCTTCCAATCTGCACCGCGTTAGTACGTCTTTACCGAAATAAGCCGATATAGCGCGGTGCAGGCTGGAAGCCTGTGTTACGCCCTTCCTGCGTTTGCTCGGTTCTTGCGTAAGGGATAGGAGGTGTTGTTTGAACGTAACGCAGCGATAGCGGAGTGGAGAGAGTGCCGGATAGCCCGACCCTCGACTGATAAGGAGAGGGATACGCCATAATTCAACTTCAACTTGAAAACAGGCGACTGAAGTCGCTGTTACGTATAAAAAAAGGGCGGTGAAATTTATTAAGGAACGACGCAAAAATAAATTCAGATTTTGACTTGTTCTTTTCTCCTTTTTCTTCGTTATGAAAATCCTTGCGTAGCTTGCTATGCGCAGTTTTCATGCCTCGATAAAGAAAAAAATAACGGTGTCAAAAAACTTAATTTATTTATGCCTCGTTCCCAATCAATTTCACCGCCCCATTTTATTTTAAGAAATAAGTAATTTCATTTACCCATTCAAAAATATTGTAGCATTTAAGTATTACAAGATTTAAGCATTGTCAGTAGCGTCAGCAACAACTCTACGTTGGTAGCCTTTTTTATTGGCATTGGTAGATGCTTTACCGCTTTTAGTTTTTCTAAATTCTGCTTCGCTGGTCAAGTAGTTGACCACAGGCGTTGCGATGAATACTGATGAATATGTACCCACCAATACACCAATTAATAGTGCGAAAGCAAAACCACGAATCACCGCACCACCAAATACGAACAACATGAAAATCACAAACAAGGTAGTCAATGATGTGATGATAGTACGACTGATGGTATTATTGACACCAAGGTTGATGACTTCCTCTTTTGATTTGCCGGTATAAGAATCGAAAAATTCGCGAATACGGTCAAATACAACCACGGTATCATTAATGGAGTAGCCAACTACTGTAAGCAAGGCAGCGATAAAGGCTTGGTCGATTTCGAGCGAGAATGGCAAAATACCACGGAATAAAGAGAATATCGACAAGACTACCAATACATCATGGAACAATGCGGCTACCGCACCGAGACTGTACTGCCATTTGCGGAAACGAATCCAGATATAAGCGAATATCAGAAGCAAAGCGATAAGGGTAGAAAGTATGGAACTACGACGGGTATCATCCGCAATGGTTGGTCCTTTTTTTGATGAGCGTTGGAGTGCGCCTGTACCATTTTTAAAGGTTTTTTCATCACCCAATTTGCCGCCTGTATAACTGTTTACACCGGCATATAAAGCAGAAATTACTGTAGCATCAGATTCTAGTGAATTGTCTTCACTAAGGTATTTGGTCGTGATTTCAACTTGGTTGGAAGTACCGAATGTTTTTACGACAGGTGCATTGCCATCAAATCCTGCGGTGAGTGCATCACGCATTTTCTCCGTATCAATCGCATCATCCAATAATACGGTATAAGAACGTCCGCCCGTAAAATCAACGCCTAAATCAAATCCTCTGGTTAGGATAGAACCCAAACCGATAAGGATGAAAATTGCTGAACCAATCAGCGCATATTTTCCTTTTCCAACAAAATCAATGTTAAGATTGGAGAAGGCGTTTTTGAACATTGGCGTAGAGAAGCTAATTGGGCGACCTTTTGAAGTCCACCAATCTATCATCAAACGTGTAAGCAGTACCGCCGCAAACAAGGAACATAATACACCAAATATCAAGACCACCGCGAAGCCCTTAATCGGTCCTTGACCGAAGTAGGATAGTACGCCCGCTACGAGTAGCGTCGTTACGTTGGCATCAATAATTGCAGAGTAGGAAGCGTCAAAACCGTCTTTTATGGCAGTTGCCATGGTTTTTCCGCCACGCAATTCTTCTCGTATACGTTCGTAGATGATAACGTTGGCATCTACCGCCATACCGATAGTCAATACGATACCCGCGATACCCGCCATCGTGAGTACTGTACCGTAGGAGGAGAGCGTACCAACGAGGAAAAGGATGTTCGCTATGAGTGCGATGATAGAGAAAATACCACCCGTACCGTAGTACAAAATCATAAATAACAAGACCAAAGCAAGTCCTACTGCGAGTGAAGTCAGGCCTGAACGGATGTTACTTTTACCCAAAGTCGGTCCTACGATAGCTTCTTCAATGATTTGTGGCTCGGCTGGTAACTTACCAATTTTCAAGATGTTAGCAAGGTCAGTTGCTTCGTCTGGCGTAAAATCACCGGTGATTTCTGTACGTCCGCCTTTGATGGCACTTTGTACTGTTGGAGCAGAAACTACTTCATCATCCAATGTAATGGCTACTTCGCGCTTGAGGTTTTTCTCAGTCATTCTGCCCCATGCTTTCGCGCCTTCTTGGTTCATGCTGAGGCTGACCGTATATATATTACGTGTACCGTCAAGGTCAGAACGCGCATCTGTGATATTATCACCTTCTACGGGCGATTTTTCCTGACGGTTTGTCTTGATAACAAACAATTGGTATTCTTTGGTCGATTCACCGTTTATTTTATTCGGTTTCGCTGCCCATCTGAATACGGCATCGCCAGGAATATTAGAAGTCACCTCGCGTTTTGCCAACAATTCGTTGATCTTGTCAATGTTTCTTTCATTAGCTACACCGTGTACTGCCGGAGAATATTGACCACTATTTGGTGTCAATAAACTAAATAAGGCATTTCCTGCAACGGCTGTGTTTCCTTGATTTTCGAGTGCTTCTTTATTGGTCTTATAGAAGTCGTCAATTCGGTTGCCCAAATCGTCAAACTGCATTTTTGAGCTATCTACATCGGTGATGGTTGTAGTCGTTTCAATAGGTGCAATAGCCGAAAGAGCAGCATTGGCGCGCGCCAAATCGCCGACTATTTCCGGGTCAGTATTGCGGTAAGTCTCCCAGAATTGGAGTTTTGCCGTACCGGTCAAATATTCACGTACACGCTGTGGGTTTTTCACACCCGGCAACTCTACAATAATACGGTCTACACGCTCATCCAATGTAACATTGGGCTGCGTAACACCTGTTTTATCAATGCGTTTTTTCAACAACTCAAAAGTACGTAGTACCGTTTCGTCGGCTTCTCCACGAAGCAACTGTACCACTTCGTCGTCCGATGAATTGAAGTTAATTTTATCGCGCAAAGCAGGATTAACGGCAAAAATATTCGCCAATTTTTCACCCGGTGCTATCTCATTAAAGTTATCTCTAAACAAGGTAATATAATCCACACCGGAAGTTCCCTTCATTTCTCTTGTTGCACCATCAAGCGCAGCAAGGAAATTGGCATTTTGACTGCCTCCAGCCATTTTTTTGACCATTTCAACGAGGTCAACCTGCATCACAACACTCATACCACCTTGCAAATCAAGACCCATTGCCAATTGTTGACCTTTGAGTTGTTGGTAGGTATATTTTTTGATACCGAGATTGAGAATATTTTCGTTGGAAATAGAATCCAAATATGACGCCTCCGCATTTGAGTATATTGCGTTACCTTCGTCGCTTGTTCCGGACACACGTTCTGCGTGTATGCGTGCTTTACTTTCCGCTCTACGCGTCGGTAAAATCAACAAAAACTGGTAAGCAACTACCGCTAATAATAATACGAGAAAAAATTGTACTAATCCTTTGCCCTGCATGAGATAATTATATTTTAGTGAAGTGTAGTGAGTTAGTGAGAACTAAGAAGTATTTTATTCGATTGATTGCCAACGGTTTATACTTTATTTGTTCTTTACGCTACACTATATACTTTTTTATTAAAACTTATCTTTTTTTAAAAATGAGTGCAAATATACGAACTTCGTTCTACTTTTATGTGTTTTAAATGGTCAAATTCGTTTTAAGCGTTTATTCGTTTATCTATAGACCCGTGATTTGTAGGCTGATATATTCGTTTTACGTGCCTCATTTCACTAAGGGAATACGAAAAAAATAATCTACCCGTCTGAATTGTTCTTTTTCTTATATGTTTCACTAAATCTTCCTTACGTAGCTCGGCTATGCGCATCAAATTTAGTGAAAGAAAATAAATAACTGCCCCATTATGTTTGTTCTTTTCCCTTCTAAAAAACACAAAAAATAGTTCCGTAGCTATGGCTATGCAACGATTTTTTGAATTCTTTAGAAGGTTCTACTGAAATAAGGATATTTTTAAATTATTTTATAATAAAAAATATTTATAAATAATTCATTTTTAATAATAAATAAATTACAAAATAATTTTAATTAATTAAAAAATGGCTATATTTCAGTGCGACCTTAGAAGAAAAAATTACGGCGCATTATGGAACAATTTATTTAATTTCTTTCACTTAGCCAAACATATAAAAAAATAACTTCTTCATTTGGGGTAGATTATTTTTTTCCTCTTCCCTAATTTTGCGCTAAGACGACAGACAACTGACGGATAAACCAGATAAATTCATTCAAAATTCATTCATTCATTCAAAATTCATTCATTCATTCATTCACTCATTCATTCATTCACTAATTCACTAATTCATTCATTCAAAAATGGAATTTAATCATCTCGGCAAATCGGTCAATCACCCCCAAACACCCGAAGAAGCAAACCTCGAAACCTTTGAGAACCAATATAAAAGTCGCAATTATCTGATACAGTTTGACTGTCAGGATTTCACGTCGCTATGTCCGGTGACGGGACAGCCTGATTTTGCAAAAATCAGCATCCAATACATCCCCAATGAGCGATGCGTAGAAACGAAATCTCTGAAATACTACCTTCACTCTTATCGGAATTTCAAAGGCTTTAACGAAAAAATCGTTAACACGATATTGGATGAATTTATAAAAGTCTGCAAACCAAGATGGATACAAATTAAAGGACAATTCGCCGCACGCGGCGGTATCGTACTCACTACCACCGCAGAATATCCAAGTATGAAAGTGCCGAATGGGAGAGTAGAGAGTTAGAGAGACAAGAGAAGTGAGAGGAGAGACAAGAGATTTGAGATGGACTCGTCAATTTATCAACTCGTCAACTCGTCAACCCATCAATTCGTAAAAATGAAAAAAGTTATTGTATTATTAAGTGGTGGGATGGACTCTGTGACTGCGCTTTATCATGCTATGAAGCATCATGAAGTTGTTTGTGCGGTGAGTTTTGATTATGGTGCTAAGCACAACCATAAGGAAATTCCGTATGCCAAATATCACTGTGACCTGCATGGGGTAGCGCACCAAGTCATCGACACACGTTTTGTCGGCGAACTGTTCAGTTCATCCCTTTTAAAAGGTGGTGAGGACATTCCCGAAGGGCATTATGCAGATGATGTGATGAAAAAAACGGTCGTACCGTTTCGCAATGGGATTATGTTGTCTATCGCTTGCGGATATGCGGAAAGCATTGGCGCACAAGGCATTGTGATAGCCGCGCATTCGGGCGACCACGCTATTTACCCTGATTGCCGCAATGATTTCATGGAAGCCATGGGCGCAGCCATGCGTACAGGCACTTATGAAGGCATCGAATTGATGTCACCATTCGTAGATATTGACAAGACCGAAATTGCGAAAATCGGCACTGCATTCGGCATTGATTTTATCCAAACTTGGTCTTGTTATAAAGGCGGCGATACACATTGCGGCGTATGCGGTACCTGCCACGAACGCAAAGAAGCCTTTGAATTGGCAGGCATCAATGACCCTACAAGCTATGGTTGAAAAACCTCAATCTCAATCTCAACTTCAACCTCAACCTCAACCTCAAACTCAAATTTTCAAGAATTTACTGCGTAAATTCTTAAAAATTTTATCATATAATTTAACGAAGTTAAATTTTTGAAGTTGAAGTTGAGGTTGAAGTTGAGGTTGAGGTTGAAGTTGAGGTTGAGGTTGAAGTTGAAATTGATTCAGTCAACTTTCCCTTTTTTCAACCCGCCAAATGCGATAATATAAGCTTGAAAAAGTTTATAATAAAACCAATCAAAAATACGCATGGGTGTGCTGAGGTCGTCGCGTTTGATGTCAAGTAGCAGGGCGATGCGCCTTTCGTCGGTTTTGTTGTGTACTTCGTGCGTGTAAGTATCGTCAAACAAGACGCTTTCGCCATCGTTCCAGTAGTGTCGCCTGCCGCCTACGATGATGTAGCACTCACCTTTTTTCGGCACTTCGAGCGGAAGTTGGTAGCGTATGATACCCTTGTACGGACCTTCGTGCGGCGGAATGTACTTGCCAGGCGCGAGAATAGAAAAATTGATGGTTTTGACATGTTTCATGTCCTTGAAAAGGGCGCATGTTTTGGGGCATTTTTCGGCATTGCGGCGCAGCCACATGCCATAGCATTTTACGACAAATACATTCCACGCCTTATTGTCGTTGTTGGAGATAAACTCCTGTCCGCTATCAATTTTGTGAAACTGCGGAACTGTTGACTCCTCCAAAACCTGCAGGATTTCGTCGCGTATGATTTCCCAATTTTCTTCCAAAATTTTGTATTCGGGAAAATAGGTATCCAAATCAAGAAAAGCAGGTGTTTTGCGGGTGTCGGAATCATAAAGTTTTTTGGCATTTTTGATGATTTGAAAAGCGATAACATTGCGGTTGTTGATTTCCATAATCTCTAAGTTTGGTAGATTCTGACTGCTTGAGAACAGATAAAATCCGGTTAGTGATGAATTGGGGCATCGATGAGGTGAAATATTTTATTTCCCTATTTTAGTTCGTAAATTATTCAAAATCAAACCATTTCACAATACAAAAAATCATAAATTAGGTATTTTTTATTTTTGTAAAAAACGGTATAAATAATTAATTGTCAATATTTTAGATGTGAAAAACACGAACTTTTGACGAAGAGATAAAAGTAATAAATGTTGTATTTTTACTTATTATTTTCCTAACTTTGATGGCTTATTTGAGCTTTCCCTGCATTACACAAGAGGATTTTAAATCCGAAAAAAACTAATCACCAATCACCAATTACCAATTACATTGAAAAATAAAAAACAAACCTTTCTTTGGCAAATTTCGCACGCGGAGAGCGATGCGATTTCCTACCTATTTGGCACCATGCACGTTAGAGACAAACGCGCTTTTGGGGGAATGTCTGTTATTGAAGAAAAAATAGAGGCATGCGATGCTTTTGCTGCCGAATTCAACTTTGACGATGCGGATGTCATGCAAATGGATAATCAAATGCAACTCCCTGAAAATCAAAACTTAGCGCATCTTTTTAAACCTAAAAAATATAAAGCGATTGCCACTTTTTTGGAAAAACAAACAGGGATGGATATTACGTTTTTCGACCAACAAAAACCTTTTTTTATCTACCAACTCATCACTGAAACCCTCTTTCAAAAAGACATGCCATTTGCCTTAGACCGTTATTTGCACGAACACGCGAAGGCGCGAAATAAAATCCTCACGGGCGTAGAAACCTTCGCCGAACAAATGGCAATCATGGAAAAAATCAGCATCGAAGAGCAAGCCAAAATTTTGCAACAAACCATAAAAAACTTCGAAAATTACCGGCGTCAACTCAAAAAACTAACCAACCTCTATCAATCTGGTCAATTACAAAAGCTCAACAAATCTGCACGAAAAGGTATGGGTAGCCTCCGCAAACTCCTCATTGACGACCGCAATTTCATTATGGCAGATCGCATTGCTGCGATGACCGCCGACCAGTCTACTTTTATAGCAATAGGAGCAGGGCATCTGGGTGGGAAAAATGGTGTACTACGTTTATTAAAATTAAAAAACATGAAGGTAAAGCCTGTTAATTTTTGAATGACTACTTAGTGCTGAACAGTTACAAAAATCTTTTAATTTTCCAGCGTTTATGTGTCCAAAGCCAATATTCTGGTTGTTCAATGATTTGTTGTTCAAGAAGTTGTACGTGCTTTTTGGTGATTTCTCCCTTTGGAGTATCCGCCGGATTTTCTTCTATCAAGGCCAGCTCGTAGCGATACATACTGCGTTTTATTTTATAAATTTTTACAAAAATAACAGGTAAATTATACTTACGGGCGTATTTTTCTGCACCATAAAAAACGGCAGTATCTTGATGTAGAAACGTTGTCCAATAATGATTTTTTGAAGTTCGTGAAGGAGATTGGTCGGCACCAAAAATTGCGACAAAGCGTTCGGTTTCCAAGGCTAAAAATGATTGTTTGGTATTTTTTACAGGCACTAATTCCATCCCAAAGCGGGCGCGCGACTGTTGAATTTTTGTATTAAAAAAAACATTTTTCAAGGGCGAATAAATCCCAATGACTCGATGCGGAATCAGCGGTTTGAAGCGCAAAGCTGCCAATTCCCAATTATTATAATGTCCTCCAATGATAATCGCGCTACGCCCCTCGGCATAAAGGCGGTGCAAAAGCTCCGTACCCGAAGGCGTACACCTACGCAAAGCCTCCGCATCCGAAATGCTAAACAACTTCACACTCTCCATGATAATATCACAGAGATGCCGATAAAACTTACGACTAATTTCGCCGATTTCCTGCGGTGGTTTTTGCGGAAAAGAATTGGTCAAATTTTCGATAACAACCTTCTTTCGATATGCAATAAGATAGTATACCACTACAAACAATAAGTCGGAAATGCGATGCAAAAACCACATCGATAAGTAGGAGAGTGGTTTTAGGAAAAGGTAGTACAAGAGTCTGGAAATCATATAGATAGTCGATAGATGATAGTCCATAGATGATAGACTAAGGTAAGAGGAAAAAAATAATCTACCCAAATGAAGAAGTTATTTTCTTTCACTAAATTTGACGCACATAGCCGAGCTACGTAAGGAAGATTTAGTGAAACATATAAGAAAAAGAACAATTCAGACGGGTAGATTATTTTTTTCGTCTTCCCTAACCTAAGCTTGCGTGCTTATTCATCACTTTCAAACAATCCTCCAACTCCTTATCCGTATAAGCGAGAAAATAGACGTCTTTTAATTTCGTATTCGAATTGGATTTGAGATAAGTGACGGCTTCGTTGATGAGTTTTTCGGAAATACTTTCCGTATCTCCATTTGCCAAGCCCGTGGCAAAAATCGGAAACAAAATAGACGTTACATTATTCAAAGTATCTGCCTTGGTTAAGGCATTTTTGACACAATTTTGGATGTTTCTGACAGGGTGATAACCAATACCCACTTCGCCATGTACCGCTGCTACGTGCAATATTTTTTTGACCTGATTGGTTTTTTCCAACTCACCCGCGCCCGTTGCCAATACCGTTGCGGGTTGTACGTACATATTGTTGCCTACTTCGCGGCGTAGCATTGTCGGGATAATGTCTTCTTTTACATTGCCCACACCGTCTTTGCGTGCGCCCATATAGCGTATGATGCCCGAAATCGAATTTTCGTAAAATCGCGCCATTTCCATATTTGTATTTTCCGAATTGACCCAAATATCGACACCTCTTATATTACGAATATCACCCGTAATCAAACCGATTTGAGTATTTTGTCCTTTAATTTTATATTGGTATTTTTCGGTAGTTTGAAGTGGTTTTGCGCGTCTCAAGGGCGCACCATCGCCGCTTTGTACTGCGGCTAATTTTTCTTTGGTATTTACCAATTCGTCATTAAGTTGCGTATTGGTTGCTTCCAATTTATCGGTATTTGCACCCTTCATAGTCAAAGTTGTACCAAAATACCAGATAAAGGCAAAGGCTGCCGCCGCACCGCCAAATTTGAAATTAAGTATCTCGCCTTCTACAAGGTTTTCCGAAGAAAAAGAAAACAATAAAAACACCGGAAACAAGGCAATTAGCAACCAAGCCAATACAAAGCTCGCTCTACTTTTTGCCAAAAAATGTATTACTGCCCCTAAAATAAGGCAGGCCGTTCCGATAATAATAAACGTGTAATCCATGTTGATGATTTTCGCAATCTCTTTGTAGAGAAAATTCATGAATTTCCTCTACAACAAAATTACCCATAGAAAGGAAACTGCTGCTATTGAATTTTCTCATTTAACAGGTACTGACAAGCAATAACTGTTTTAGCATCCTGTATTTCATTGTTTTTTAGAGATTTAACTAATTCCTCCAAACTATACTCAAGCGTCAGAATATCCTCGTTCTCATTATCCAGTCCGCCGCCGACTTCTTTATTTCCTTCATTATCTACTTCCGCATAAAACAAAAATATGCGTTCTGACGAAATGCCCGGAGAGGTAAATATAATGGATATTTCTTCAATATAATCCACTTCGTAGCCGATTTCTTCCATGATTTCTCGTTTCACGGCAGCTTCGGGAGCTTCTCCTTTATCAACCATACCTGCTACGATTTCGACCATCCACGCATCGTGTTTGCGGTGCGGCGGATAGCGAAACTGCTTAATTAACAAGACTTTATCTGTATCTGTATTATAGACGACACAGGCAGCCCCATCGTTGCGCTTGAAGTTGAAATAGGTCATTTCATCTGACATCTCGCCGTTAAATTTTTCGTAGCGCAAACGGGCGGCTTCTATCTCAAAAAAATTATCGAAAAGAATATTTTGCTCAGCAATATCAATTTTCATTATGGTAGATTTTGGATGTAAGGTAAAGAAAAATTAGGTTGTAGAGCTTAGTACACTGTTTTATAAATTTATTTACATTTTTTGACGTTTATTTTGAAATGAATCGAATCAAAAATGACGCGAATACTCACTGTATTTAAGGATTTTTTGGTGAAGAGTCATTTTAAAAGAAATACTCAAAAAAGTAAATAAATTTGTGAAACAGTGTACTTAGTATCAGGAATTAAATAAATGTACATTCTTCGCATCGTTGTTTTTTCTTTAGACGAACCAAATTTGATGCGAATACTCACTGTATTTAAGGAAAATTTGGTGAAGTATAAAGAAAAAAGAACAAGTCAAGATGTGGTGTTTATTGTTTTTTCATTCCTAAGTGAAAAATAGGTTGATATATTGTCACGATGAGGTGGTTTTTTTGTTAGAGGAATGTTTTTAATGTTATTTTAATTTTAGTTCATACCTTACAATAAATTGATTTTTAAGGATTTAGGGATGAAAAGATAATAAGCGCTACATCTTCACGCCGTTATTTTTTCTTTACACGAGCCAAATTTGACACGAACAACGGGTTATTTAAGGGGAGAGGAAGAAAATAATCTACCCCAAATGAAGAAGTTATTTATTTTCTTTCACTAAGTGAAACATATAAGAAAAATAACAATTCAGACGGGTAGATTATTTTTTTCGTCTTCCCTAAGATGGGAAAAAGACGAGTATAATGGCACATGTTATTTATCTTCTTTCACAAAGAAAAAAGGAACTAAAATTAGTTATAGATAATTTCAACTTGATACTCAATTGAGCATTTTATGTGAAAAAAATAGTAAATAATTATTTTTATTACAATAATCCTTAGAAAAAACGAAATAAATATTAATTTAAAGTTCTATTTCGATAGAATATTGCATTAATTGTATTTTTTTCATTTTAAAATACGGGTAGTGTTCGACTAAAGTATAATAAATGTAATACTTAGAGTCGCAAGGCGAATTACTCTATTAAAAGTGAATGTTTTGGTAATCAAACTTCAGAATTTTACAAAAACATTCGCCTTACGACTATTCCATACTTTACTCGAACACCGCCAAAATACGGTTTATTGTTTTTTCATCCCTACAACAAACATTTAAATAATTTTTAATTTGTTTTAAATCTTCATCTTAAATTTATTATCTCACACTATGAAAATACCAATTACCATCACGGTGAACGGCAAAAAGCAACAAGCCGAGGTAGAGGCACGTACATTGCTCAGCCATTTTCTTCGTGAAAATTTACGCCTTACAGGTACGCATATCGGTTGCGACACAAGTGGTTGTGGAGCTTGTACCGTCCTCTTGGACGGCAAAGCCCTCAAATCCTGCACCATGCTTGCCGTACAAGCCGACGGACACGAAGTCACCACCATCGAAGGCATGGCGACCGAGGACGCACTCCATCCCATACAAGAAGGTTTTCATCAAAAGCACGGCTTACAATGCGGTTTCTGCACACCCGGCATGGTCATGACTGCCGCCGACCTTCTTTCCAAAAATCCGAACCCGAATGACCATCAAATCCGCGAAGCACTCGAAGGCAACTTCTGTCGCTGCACCGGCTATCACAACATCGTAGAATCCGTGAAATACGCGGCAGGAGTAATGAATGAATGAGTGAATTTTGAATGAATGAATTATTAATGTTACAATGCGTCAATGAAAATCATTGCAGCATTAACGCATTACAATTCATTCATTCCTTCCTTCAAAATTCATTCATTACACATTGTCACATTTCATCATTTAAGCATTATCGCATTATCATGACGTATATAGGAAAATCAGTCAAACGCTTAGAAGACAAGCGTTTTCTAACGGGCAAAGGCAAATACACCGACGATATAGTATTGCCTGAGATGACCCACGCATATATCGTGCGTAGCCCATACGCACACGCACGCATCCTCAATGTCAACACCGCCAAAGCCGAAGCACACCCCGGTGTAGTCGCGGTATTCACCGGAAAAGATGTCGCTGAAGTCAACGGCGTACCCTGCGGTTGGCAAGTCGATTTCAAAAACGGCGACACCATGAAAGAGCCGCCGCACAAACTACTTGTTGCGGATAAAGCTCGACACATGGGTGATGGCATTGCCATTGTGATAGCCGAAGATTATGCTACGGCGAAAGACGCAGCAGAGTTGGTTGTCATTGATTATGACCCACTTCCGTCAGTCACTACAACGACCGATGCCCTCAAATCCGGCGCACCATCTGTCCACGACGAAGCTCCCGACAATCGCTGTTTTGATTGGCAATTGGGAACAGATAAAGCGGTCGTGGACGCTGCATTTGAAAAAGCGCACCACATCACCACCCTCGACTATCATAACCAGCGCGTCGTCCCCAATGCCATCGAACCACGCAGTGCCATCGGGCATTACGACGATGCCAATGACCGCTACACCTTATATACCAGTTCGCAAAATCCGCATTTGATACGTCTGCTTTTGTGTGCTTTCGTATTGGGTATTCCCGAACACAAAGTCCGCGTTGTATCGCCCGATGTCGGTGGTGGATTTGGTAGTAAAATCTTCCATTATGCGGAAGAAGCCCTCGTTATTTGGGCATCCAACAAAATCAAACGTCCTATCAAATGGACGGCAGAACGCAGCGAGAGTTTCCTCACCGATGCACACGGGCGCGACCACATGACGAAGGCAGAAATGGCATTTGATGCAGAGGGAAACATACTCGCTATGCGTGCCAAAACCCTCGCCAATATGGGCGCATATCTCTCCACATTTGCACCTGCCGTACCGACTTGGTTGTACGGTACGCTATTGCAAGGCGTTTATACTACGCCGGCTGTTCATATTGATGTTACGGCGGTATTTACTCATACTACGGCAGTAGATGCGTACAGGGGTGCGGGGCGACCCGAAGCCACTTATCTACTCGAAAGATTGATGGACACGGCTGCCCTCGAAATGAAAATGGACCCCGTAGAATTAAGGCGTAAAAACTTCATTCCGACATTCGATGGTATCGAAGAAGAAGGCTACATGACACAGGTTGCGCTTCAATACGATAGCGGAAATTATCACCGTGTACTTGACCGCGCACTCGAAATGGTGGATTACAAGAAATTCCGTGAAGAACAAGCCGCCGCTCGCAAAGAAGGGCGTTTGCTCGGCATTGGATTTTCGACTTATATAGAGGCTTGCGGTATTGCACCGTCAGCTGTTGTGGGTGCGCTTGGTGCGCGGGCGGGCCTGTTTGAGTCGGCTCATGTGCGCGTGCATCCTACGGGCAAAGTGAGCGTTTACACAGGCGCACACTCGCACGGACAAGGACATGAAACCACCTTCGTACAGGTAGTTGCCGACAAGTTTGGGATTCCGCTTGAAGATGTAATTTTAGAGCATGGCGATTCGGATTCCGTTGCTTTTGGTATGGGAACTTACGGTTCGCGTAGCCTTGCCGTTGGTGGTAGTGCGATTGTGAAAAGCGTTGAAAAAGTCATCAATAAAGGGACAAAAATCGCCGCACACCTGCTCGAAGCCTCCGAAGAGGATATTGAATTTGCCGAAGGTAAATGGTCTGTAAAAGGTACAGATAAATCAGTTGGTTTTGGCGATGTATCGCTCACCGCTTACGTACCGCACAACTATCCTGAAGGTTTAGAACCGGGGCTAGACTTTTCGAGTTTTTACGACCCTGCCAATTTTACCTATCCATTCGGCGCGCACATCGCTGTCGTTGAAATTGATAAAGAAACGGGCAAAACAACACTCAAACGCTTCATCGCCGTAGATGATGTAGGGAACATCATCAACCCAATGATAGTCGATGGACAAATACACGGCGGCGTAGCACAAGGCATCGGTCAGGCACTCTTTGAGGGCGCGATTTATGATGAATCCGGTACGTTGATGAACGGTACTTATATGGATTATGTCATGCCACGAGCCGATGATTTGCCGAAATTTGAAGTCGATAATGCTGTTACACCCTGTCCGCACAACCCATTGGGTGTCAAGGGAGCAGGCGAAGCCGGTTGTATCGGTTCTACTCCCGCAGTAGTCAATGCTGTGATGGATGCATTATCAGAGTACGGCATTCACGATATAGCCATGCCAATGACCTCCGAACGTGTCTGGAATATTATTCAGGAGAATGAGGCATAGCACCATACAGGCGACTTCAGTCGTCATGTCTAAGAATCTACAAAGATATGGCGGTTAAAACCGCCTGCACGATAAGAGCATGTTTAAATTTTTTCTATCTGAAAACCAATCTCGATAGCTATCGGGATTGATTTTCAATTTGTGAAAATTTAAACATACTCCAAGGGAAGACGAAAAAAATAATCTACCCGTCTGAATTGTTCTTTTTCTTATATGTTTCACTTAGTGAAAGAAAATAAATAACTTGCCCCATTATGCTTGTTCTTTTCCCTTCTAAAAAACACAAAAAATAGTTCCGTAGCTATGGCTATGCAACGATTTTTTGAATTCTTTAGAAGAAAAAATTACGGCGCATTATAGAACAATTTATTTAATTTCTTTCACTTACGTAGCTCGGCTATGCGCGTCAAATTTAGCCAAACATATAAAAGAAATAACTTCTTCATTTGGGGTAGATTATTTTCTTCCTCTTCCCTAAATATAAAAACCAATTCAAACGCAGTATTACGCGAGTATTTTTTTATGTAAATAATTATGGTTCTTTGACAAATCCAGTGAAGTGAATGAAAATTTGGGCGTATCCCCCTCCTTATCAGTCGGGGGTCGGGCTATCCGGCACTCTCTCCACTCCGCTATCGCTACGTTACGTTCAAACAACACCTA
>Ga0209185_1001808_pt1 | contig 16928 bp, 18 predicted proteins | sample SidtaG_2_FD_187425 | JGI IMG/M metagenome (GOLD analysis project Ga0209185, IMG submission 187425) | Marine algal microbial communities from Sidmouth, United Kingdom - Sidmouth_Asex2 metaG (SPAdes) (version 2) | ecosystem: Host-associated > Algae > Red algae > Unclassified | place: Sidmouth... | reverse complement strand
TATCAAATACAAATCTTATCGAAAAAATAAACTAAATTTGACAGAAATTGAAATTTAAACTAAAAACAGTCCATAATATTTTTTGCCTTCTAAACGTCTAAAAAATAAGCTGAACGGTATAAAAAAAACAAAAAAAGGTCAACCTATATCAGTATAATACAAAACTGCGAATGAAATTTGAAATTATACTTAATGAAATATCACTAGATGTTAAAAGTTCAAGTGATAATAATCCCAATACTAAGAGCATGTTTAAAAAATTTCATTTTCTAATTATGTTTTGTTTAAAATGTAAAACTAAGCTTTTTTAAATTTAACTGTTAAAAAATAACTCTAGTTGATTTTATTTAAAACTTCTTTAAACCCTTTACTAGTAAATACCTCTATTTTACTTTTAGGATTGCTGTATACTATATAAATATCTAACTCTTTTTTTAATTCAACTATTTTCTTAGTCTCTTCAAGTGGCATTGCCATAAAAGCTGTTGCATAGGCATCTGCTGTAGCGCAGTTGTTTGCCAATACAGAAACACTTAATACTTGTGAAATCTGTGTGTATCCTGTTAATGGATTAATTGTATGTACGTACTTTTTTCCTGTGACTTTATCTATTCTAAATTTTCGATAATTTCCAGAAGTAGCCATTGCCCTATTATTTAAACTTAATGTAGAAATTAGCGTTCGGGTTTCTTTTTGATTTGGATCATCAATACCTACTTTCCATGATGATTGCTTCTTTAAATTTTCTCCTTTAGCTATCAATTCTCCTCCTAATTCAATTAAATAATTTTTTATATTTTTAGTATCTAAGTAAGTAGCAATTCTATCTATACAATACCCTTTAGCTATTGCATTAAAATCAAGTATAATGTTGGAGTTTTCTTTATAAAGAATATTATTCTTAGCAAGCGAGACTTTAGAGAAGCCCACATATTGTCTTAAAGAATCCACTGTACGATTATTCATTGTTAATTTTAACTTTTTTGGACCAAATCCCCATGCATTAACTAACTTCCCCACGGTTGGGTCAAAATAACCTTTTGTTTCTTTATGAATCTCTTTAGAAAGCTTAAATACATCTCGAAACATCTGATCTACTACTAAAGTACGATCACCTCTGTTAATTTTTGAAATATCAGATGTTAAAATATAAGTACTCATTGAATTATTAACTGCACTAAAAAGGCTATCTAAACTCTTTTCAATACCCACTATTTTTTTTGAAGAAAAGTATACTACTCCATAAGTTGTTCCTAAAGCAGAGCCTTTCACTCTTTGTAATTTGAACAAACTCTTTTGATTGTTACAAGAGACTAAACAAAATACAACCCCTAATAATACATTAAAAAATTTCATCTGATTTTAAATTTCTTTAATTCCTGGATAATTAACAACGTAATCACTGTCGCTATTTACAGGTTCTTCATAATTTGCTGCACTTGCCAAACCAACAGCAGCATAAAATGTTTTTGCTTTAAACTTTAAAGCATGTGTTTTAATAGTTTCTAAAAAAACAACATCAAATATATTGGGATCATCGGGGTAAGAAATAGCCTGTACAATTACAAAATGAAGCTTCTTGTTTTTTAAAGCAACAAATTGAGGGTCTTTTTTAAGTTGACTATTTATTGCTAAAAACTCAAAACCCTGATCTTCCAAATCCTTACCAACAATATTCATTGCCAAATTATGAAGATCTTGTGGAGTAAGTATGTTTTTCATCTTAAACGCTCTCTTTAAGGGCCAATAATCGTGTTATTTTTTTTAATAATATTACTTCTGAAAAAGGCTTTGCTATAAAAGAATCCATACCTGAAGAAATTGCTGTATTTAAAATACTAGGAGTTTGCACTCCCGATACTCCGATTATAGGAATATCCTTAATATCAGAATCTCCGTAATCATTTCTAATTTTCTTGGTTAATGCCAAACCAGATAAACCAGGTAATTTTATATCCAAAATTATCAAATCATAATTTCGATTTTCTACATTGCGTAAGGCATCTTCTGCATTACCAACAGCATCAACAAAAAAACATCCTTGCCTTAGTAATTGCTTCATAATTAAATACTGCGTATTCAATCGATTTTCAACTATTAATATTCTGTATTTTTTATTTTTTATTAGCGTATACTCTTTTTCTAAAGTATTTAATTCGTCACTTTTAGCATTTTGCAATCTTAATGTTATTATAAACTCTGTTCCTTCTTCTAATTCACTTTTAAGCTTAATTGTTCCATCCATTAAATGTACTAAGCTGCGTGTTACATGTAGGCCTAATCCCGAACCATCCATAAAATCATTTATCTGAGAAAAGGGATCAAAAATACGGTCTCTATCTTCTTTAGAAATCCCTATTCCTGTATCTTTAACTCTAATTTCGATTTCTTGCTTACGGTTTTTACCTGATATCTTAGAAACTTCAAGAGTAATATTTCCTTCATCTGTATACTTAATTGAATTATTTAAGAGATTAGTTACAATTTGATAAATACGAGTTTTATCAGTGTATACTAAAGGATTAATTTTTTTATCTATTTTGACCTCAAAATCTAATAATTTGTCCTTTGTAGTAATACTGTACGATTCTTTTATATCCTGTAAAAGTTTTAAAAGATCGAAGGATTCTTTATTCAATTTAAATTCACCAAGCTCTATACGTGATATATCTAACATATCACTAAATATAGTTTGTAAATGAGAGGCTTCGTTTTTTATTATTCTACTTAGTTCTTCTTGTTCGTAATCTAAATCTGTTTTTTCCAAAAGCTCAATAAAACCTTTTATTGATGTTAGGGGCGTTGCCAGTTCATGATTAATTTTGGCTATAAAATTATTTTTAAATTTTTCTTTTTCTAATAAAAGCTTATTAGAAAATTCTAATTCCTGAGATTTGATAACGGAATCATTTCTTTGCTGTGAAATAATATTTAGCTCCAAATATGCTTGTGAATAATCAAAGATCACAATATGTGTTTCAGATAAATCGAAAGTAATACTTACATCACAAATTCGTTCCGCACTATCTTCTTCTGATAAATGAACACAAGGAAAACTAAATTCATTTAAAATAGGAGTAACTTGTTCTTGTAAGGATTTTATAATTTCAAAAAATGGATGTGCCTCAAAAATTGAAACTCCGATATCCCAGCTAGGAAATAAATTAGCATCCGAATTTTCGATATTTCCTTTACTATCAATTGAGATTAATTGTACTCTATCAATAAACCTTTTGTTATTATTATCAGAGGTATTCATAATTGTTAACCTATTAAATTTACAGCTATACCTATAAAAAGTTCATCTACCTTATCGCCTGTTTTAGCACTCGTTAAAAAATCGTAATTTACTTCATGATCTTTTAAAGTTTCTTCTACCGTTTTTTGATTTACTGCATCCAATTTATTACCCACAACTTTGATCAATACATTTGGATATTTTGCTTTTAAAAAGTCCAATTGAGTATTTATATTATTATAGGTTTCAACTCTACTCAAATCAAAAACATATACAAAAACATGAGAGCCCAATAAATAAGAACTTCTTCCCTTAGAAATCTCATCTACTCCTTCCGTGTCCCATAAAATTAATGAAAGCTGAGTACCATCAGGCATGGGTATCACCTTTTTTTGAATTTGAACTCCAAGTGTCGAAAGATACTCTTCCGAAAAAGCATTATCTATAAATCTTCGAAACAAAGATGTTTTACCTACCCCAAAAGACCCTACTAAGGCCACTTTCTTAGATTGATTTACCACTAAAAAATAATTTTAATTCGTTTGAAAATAATTCATTGTTCTCCACTGCCTCTTTGGATACACCATTTTGTGCAAAATCTAATAATAAATTTTCCACTTTATCTTTAATCTCGCTAGTATAAATTCCATTGATTACCGCAGTAATATAATATTTATGAAAATTTTGAATATGAAGTGTATAAAACTCATACGAAATAGTTTCTAAAGTTTGTTCTCCAGCTGAAAAAGCATCTTCTACAAAACTCTTAATCGCAGTTAACATCCCTGCAATCAAATCTTCATCCATTGTTTCTATACTCTTACTGGTATGACTTGCTTTTAAAATTCCTGATTCTTTATCGACAACTAAAAGCTGTATTAATTCTGGTTTATGTGTCGCAACAAAAGCATTGTTCACTATTTTTTCATTCTCCTCCTTTGATTTTAACCAGTTTTTAAAAGAAAAAGTCTCTCTCAATTGCTTGTTAATTTTTTCATTTAGAAGTTCTATTTCCCTAGCTATATATTTCTTTATTAATTTTCCTATAATAGGAAATAATACCTCAATGACAGCATCTTGCGAATTTTTAATTTCATTTTTAAGCGCTTTAGTAATTACAGGAGAAATCTTTAGGGGCATTTCTTTCACAAAAGTGTCAATTTTTTTATCCATTAAAGGATTAACTCTTTTTGCTATTTCTTCTTCATCTGTTACAATGCGGGAGAGTTCAGCGACCTGCTCAGCTAAGCCAGCAGTAGCTTCCTTCTCATCGTTGAGAAGAATTTTTTTTAGTAACTCAAGTTTATCACTTTGTTTCATATAAGTGGTTATTCACTTATTTGATTTCCTATTTTAACTAGTAAAGATCCAAGTGTTTTTTTATCTACTTTCTTTGCATCTAAATTATCCGCTTTATCAGCCAATTTATTTTCTAATTCAGTAATTCTAATGTTAACATCAGTACTCAAATTATCAATAAGAATATTAATCTCTTGATTAGTTTCCTCAACTAAAGTTCTAAGTTCCTTCCTTTTTTCTAGAATATCTTTTTTTAAAGTATCAAATTCAGAATTATATTGCTGAATATTTTCTCCAAAAATTAAATTCTTGATAGTTTCAATTTTTGAAATCGAATCTATCTGATTTTCAAGAGGTGCTTCCGAAGTATTTTTTGACATAATAATCTTTTATTTATAAACTATACTCTATGATTTAAAAAGTCCAACTAGGTTAATTTCAGTCTTTAAATACATTAACAAATGTAGCAAAATCATTAACTATATAATTCCAAATAGCCTTTTTTAATTTAGCCCTAGTAATTCTTTTTTAAAAATTACGTATTGTTACTTAAGTTTATGTTTAATAAAATTCAACGCAATAAAACCCCTATCTACATGATATTAAATGTTTTTTTTATTTTAAGTATACTAATTTGACTTTCAAAATTACGTATTGTTACTTAAGTTTGTAGTGCGTAAAACTTTAGTAAAGTTCAATTGCAACTAACAGTAATAAAACTTGTGTTGCTATTAAAATAAGGTAATGAAAGTATTTAAATTTGGAGGAGCATCAGTAAAAGATGCCAATAGTGTAAGAAATGTATTAAGCGTACTGCAAAAAGTAGGACACCAACAAACATTAGTAGTTGTATCTGCAATGGGTAAAACTACTAATGCTTTAGAAGTTGTTATAGAGCAGTACCGTGATGAAAACCCAGAATTAAAAAACACAATTACTAAACTAAAGGTTGAGCATAAGACTATTTTGACCGATTTATTTGAAAGTCCACAACATCCAATTTTTAGTAAAATCAATGCTATATTTGATGATTTAGCTTTGATGTTAAAACGTAATAAATCACCTAAGTACGATTACATTTATGATCAAGTAGTAAGTTATGGTGAAATAATTTCTACAACTATTCTTAGTACTTATTTCGAGTTTAAAGGTATAGAAAACGAATGGTTAGATGCTCGCAACTTAATTAAAACAGATAGCACTTACCGAGATGCCAAAGTAGATTGGGAAGAAACTCAATCGGCGATCATAAATTTAGTTAATCCCAAATCATTAACTATTACACAAGGTTTTATTGGTGCGGATACCAATAATTTTACAACTACTCTTGGCCGAGAAGGGAGTGATTACTCTGCTGGTATCTTTGCTTATTGCTTAAATGCTGAAAGCGTGAGTATTTGGAAAGATGTCCCTGGTGTTCTTAATGGAGATCCTAGGGTGTTTGACAATACTATACTTTTAAATCAAATTTCTTACGAAGAAGCTATCGAATTGGCATTTTATGGCGCCTCAGTAATACACCCAAAAACGTTACAACCTTTACAGCAAAAAGAAATCCCTTTATACGTAAAATCTTTTATTAATCCAGAAGGCGTAGGAACAACTGTAAGTAAAGGAAAAACTCTAGAGCCTTATGTTCCTTGCTTTATCGTTAAGAAAAAGCAGGTGTTAATTTCCTTATCATCCTTAGATTTCTCTTTTATAGTAGAAGAAAATATAAGTGAAGTTTTTAGTCTATTTCATAAATATCAAATTAAAGTAGATTTAATCCAAAATTCGGCGATTAGCTTTTCTGTTTGTGTAGATAATAAATTTGGTCATATTAATGAGCTTATAGCCGAATTAAAAGCAAATTTCAAAGTATCCTATGAAGAAAATGTTTCTTTATATACGATTAGGCATTTTAATGCTGAAGCTGCGAATACTTTAGAAACAGGAAAAGAAATCTTATTAAAACAGCTTGGAACAGAAACCTATCAGATTATTACTAAATAATAATAATTTCGTGTTTAAAAAAAGTAAAAGCGATCTCTGTAACGAGATCGCTTTTACTTTTTTTATCCTCCCCAAAAACCTTTGGTTACTCGTAAACTTACATTTTTTGAGGTATCAGGCAACTTTTTAATACTCTTACAAGATGTATTGTCAAGTGGCAAAACAGAACCGCTAGAAATTTTATAAAGAGCTAAATTTGAAGATCTTAAAGATCCATTTACCCATCCTTGCATATCCGAAATAGCTTCATTACACATATAAAAACCCGGTAATGGATTAGATAAATACGCTATTGTTTCTTTATCGTCCACATTAAGATTCCATTGGTGGTAAGCATGCTCAAAATCATCTTCGCCATTCCACAGTCTATAACTTGTAAATACAGGTTCCGGGACATTAGTAACTTCAAATAATAACTCCATTTGTTTTCTAGCCTCCGAAACTACTGCTTGCGAAGCAGGGAAAATAGTTTGAGATTTTTTATTATTATATTTTTCTTGTAATGGAGAAGTAAATTTAGGACCCACATTTTGCAATCCTTTCCAAAAATTAGTATTGTTAAAATCACAATATAAAGTTAATGCTGCTGGATCATTTGCTGATTTAATTTTCACAGTAGTAGAGACCTGATCAACCTCCAAATCATTTACCGAATAAAATGGGTAAATTGAATTTATTGGAAGATCTGTAAAATTAGGTCCAAATTCTATTGAAGGCCTACCCGTAAAACTAGTTTCTCCAGTAGCGTTGTACCACCATGCCTGTTTAAAGTAAAAATTAATTTTCATTAATTTCATTCCTAAAATACCATTAATACTCTCCAATAATTTTGGTGCATTGTGGGTTGGTGTAGATTGATTTAATGCTGGAGAAGTAACAAATAAAGATTTAAAACCTGTAGACGCAATCGCAGATATAATTTTCCCTGCCTTCACTTCCTTACGTTTTCCCTCTCCTATAATTGGGGTTATGCTTTGCCCTTTAGGAGCCGCTGTAAGTTGCAAAGTAAAATCCCCTTCTTGGCCATGGATTTGATCAATATTTGTACTCAAATAAATAGCTACCTTTCCTTATAAAGCCTTAACAATTGTATTGGGTAAAGTGCTAAATCCATATTTAAAAGTATAATAACTAGGATCTTTGGGAAAGTCTGCTAAAATTTGCCAGGCATCTCCTGCATTAGGTAACCCTTTAAATGGACCTGTAAATCCGATTGTACTAGAAAGCATTTCGACACATTCTGCAGAATATCCCATATCTAGTAATAATCCCCATAATTGCCATTCGTTCATTGGAATTCCGTTCCATTTAAACTCTAATCTAAATTTTTGCCAATATTCTGGGGTTTGATTTTCTTCCAATAAAATATCATTAGCTACTAAAATCCTATTATAAGCATTTGTTACTATTTGTACAGGACTTAAACCAATTTCTTGTGAGTTTAAATTATATAATTCACTCCAAATCATATTTCCTCCTTCATTAGCTTCCGCTAAAGAAAAACTATGCCCTCTAACACAAAAACGATTTGGATCCCCTTCACTTGACATAGGAAAAGGAACTATTTCATCACAAATACCTAATTCAGCATTAAGGTTCATTAGTTCTTCCATCTCATAATTAAATCGCATTCCCCCCTGCTCTTCTTTAATAGTATCTATTTTAACCTGCTCATAATAGTTAGAACTTTCTACAGCATTATTTTCTTTTATCGGAATTAAATCTGACTGTAATCTTCCCCCCGTTCGATTTAAACGATCATAAATAACAATTTTTTTTTCTTTAAATGCATCGTTAGTAATCATCCGATAGGCACAATAAAGTCCTGATATTCCTGCCCCAATTATGCCAATATCAATATTACTTTTCTCTTCTATTTCATTAAATTTTTTAGTTGGCATTTTTCTTAATTTAGAATTTCAATTATTCAAATATATATTTAGTGCCTCCAAAATAATATTTCATACTATTTCAAAGCATTAAAAAAAAGGGTTCTTCGCCAAAAAGTATGGTTTAAGAAAAAAGGTGATTTTATTTAATATAATCTACCCCATTAAGTAGTTTTAAATTAAGGCTTTTATGAGATAAATGACTCTTTCATAAAATTTTGTTTTTTTTGTAAAACCTTTAATCCACAACTTTTGGCGAAGAACCAAAAAAAGTATCAATTAATATTTGTAACTAGAATCCTGCCTTTAAAAATTAAGTACTTCTAAATATTTTCACCCTTAAAACTTAAATAAATATTATTGTTAGTTTTTTTTATTTTATTCGACAATACAAGTGTTATTTATTTTAAATGAAGATTTATGTTTTTTTATTGTGTGTTAGTTTAGGATATTTAACACCTAAAAAATTTATCTGGAATTATTATCCTAATGGTAAAGTCATGTCAGGCGGGTGGATGCTTTTGGAAAAAAAAGTAGATTTTTGGAGATTTTATTATCAAAATGGCAACAAAAAATCTGAAGGAAATTATAAAGACGATAAAAAAAATGGGTACTGGTATTATTATAATTTGAATGGTATTTTAATTAAAGAAGGGCATTATAAAAATGATGTCCCTGAAATGTGGTGGAAATACTACAAAAAATATACTCATGAAAAATGTAAATTTCAAAATGATGGAAAAACGAGATTTTGTTTAATTTATTCAAAAAATAAAATTATAAAAGGCAGTAAATATATTAATGATACTTTTGTTAAAGAATGGACATCCATAAATCGCTTTAAAAAAGATAATCCTAATTTTACATTTTGACAACACCCATAATTAAAGTTATTATCCCTGCAATTAATGAGGAAGAATCAATTTCCAAAGTTATAGCTGAAATTCCTAAAATTGTTTCTGAAATTATTGTTGTAGACAATGGATCTTCAGATAATACAAAAAAAATTGCCAAATTAGCTGGTGCTACTGTACTAGAACAACCTAAAAAAGGCTATGGTAATGCCTGCTTAAAAGGGTTAGAATATATATCTACCACCATTAAAAAGCCCGATATAATTGTTTTTTTAGATGGCGATTATAGTGACTACCCACAAGAAATGACCAATATATTAGCCCCAATTTTGAATAACAAAGTGGATTTTGTAATTGGTGCTAGAGTTACCGATTACAGGGAAAAAGGATCAATGACATTAGCGCAACTATTTGGAAACTGGCTAGCTACTTTTTTAATGCGTATGCTATTTAATTCTACTTTTACAGATTTAGGCCCATTTAGAGCAATTAAATACGATAAACTTTTAGCTCTAAAAATGGAAGATAAAACTTATGGTTGGACAGTAGAAATGCAGCTTAAGGCATTAAAGCAAAATTTGAGATATACTGAAATACCCGTTCACTACAAAAAACGAATTGGTATTTCGAAAGTATCAGGAACAATTAAAGGTGCTATATTTGCCGGCATCAAAATATTAAGTTGGATTTTTAAATATAGTTTCTAAAAGTTATGGAATTATTTATTGTAATTATTTACACTCTTGCCCTACTGTTTATTTTTTTATACAGCCTAGTACAACTTAATTTACTTTTTAGTTATCTTAAAGCAAAACGAAATACTGAAGAAGTTTCTAATATTTTTAATTTATCTAAAGAATCTGAAACACCAAAAGTTACTGTTCAATTACCAGTTTATAATGAATTATATGTTATGGATCGTTTATTGAATAACATTGCATTATTAGATTACCCCAAAAACAAACTTGAAATTCAGGTTCTGGACGATTCAACAGACGAATCTATAGATTCTACTATAAAAAAAATAGAAGAATTAAAGAAAAACGGTTTAGATATTATTCATATACACCGAACTAATCGTCAAGGGTTTAAAGCGGGTGCATTAAAAGAGGGTTTGACTTTGGCTAAGGGTGAATTTATAGCAATTTTTGATGCTGACTTTTTACCAAAGCCTGATTGGATAAAACAAACTGTACTTCATTTTAAAAACCCTAAAATCGGAGTAGTTCAAACCAGATGGGGACATATTAACAGAAATTATTCTTTACTCACTCAAATACAGGCTTTCGCTCTTGATTTTCATTTTACAATGGAACAAGTAGGTCGAAATATGAAAAAACATTTCATCAATTTTAATGGTACAGCTGGTATTTGGCGAAAAACCTGTATTGAAGATGCAGGAAATTGGCAAGGGGATACTCTTACAGAAGATTTGGATTTAAGCTACCGTGCACAATTAAAAAATTGGGAATTTAAATATCTAGAGCAAGTAGAAACACCTGCGGAATTACCAATCGTTATTAGTGCTGCTCGATCTCAACAATTTAGATGGAATAAAGGTGCTGCTGAAAATTTTAAAAAGCTATTTAAGGCTGTACGATCTAATAAAACATTATCATTTAGTACTAAAGTTCATAGCTTTTTCCATTTATTAAATAGTAGTATGTTTCTTTTAGTACTTCTTGTTGCTATATTAAGTTTACCTATTCTATATATAAAAAACAATAATCCAATATATAGTTGGTATTTCCATATGATGGGCTTTTTTACAGTAAGTACAGTTATATTTTTCGCTTGCTATTGGGTTAGTTTCAAAAGTATTCATGGCTCGGGGAGTAAAAATTTCTTTAATTATATAAAATTATTTTTAACTTTTTTCTCGGTGGCTATGGGGTTTTCTATACACAATAGTGTCGCTGTTTTAGAAGGGCATCTAGGAAAAAAAAGTGAGTTCATACGTACTCCTAAATTTAATATTGAAGCTTTAAATGGAAATTTAAAAGACAATAAATACATTAATAAAAACATCTCTACAAATACAATTTTAGAAGCTCTAATGATGGTGTATTTTGGTTATGCCCTGTATGTTGGTTACACTATAAATGAATATGGTTTCTTTCTTTTTCATGGAATGCTATTCTTTGGTTTTGGTTTTGTTTTTTTTAAATCGGTAAGTGCTAAAATATAATGCTTGTTAAAAGGAAAAATATAACATTAAGCTACACCTTCATTTTAATAAGTAGTTTTTTTTATGTCTATATAGAATACTTTTTACCTCGCACATCTTTTTACACGCTGATTATACTGTGGTTTTCTCTTTTTGGGTTTTCATTTTATTTAATTCAACATTCTCAAATAGGGATTAAAAAACTATTTTATATTGGAATATTATTTAGAATTCTACTTCTAATTGCTATACCTCCGCTCTCTCAAGATTTTAATCGCTTTATATGGGATGGTAGAATATTATTTGAAGGTTTTAATCCTTACCTAACCACTCCACAGTTTTTAATTGAAAACAATACTGTTTCTATTCAAGATGGAAATCAGCTTTTTAAAGCTATGGGAATGTTAAATGCCAGTAACTACAGTAATTATCCTCCAATTAGCCAACTAGGCTATTATATAGCTGCTATTTTTGGGAGTAAATCTATAATAACTAGTATTATTGTAATGAGGTGTCAGTTGATATTAGCTGATATTGGTATATTTTATTTTGGGAAAAAGATATTACAGTTTTTAAAGCTTCCTGAAAAGAATATTTTTCTTTATTTTTTAAATCCATTTGTAATTTTAGAACTTACAGGGAATCTTCATTATGAACCTGTAATGGTCTTCTTTTTAATTATTAGCTTATATTTTCTATTCAAACAGAAATGGATTTTATCTGCTATTCTCTTAGGAATTTCAATTAATGTAAAATTACTCCCGTTAATTTTTATTCCTGTATTTGCGGGATACTTTTTAGAAAGCCCTGTACTTAGTAAATCTTTAAAATATTCAATCTCTAATTTATTCGTAAATCGGAAAAAAATAATTAAATATTTAAGCTATTGTTTTGTAGCAATTGGAGTGAACATTATACTCTTCTTACCTTTTGTAAATGAAGATTTTCTAATTAACTATGGAAGCAGTGTAGGTTTATGGTTTAAAAGCTTTGAATTTAATGCTAGTATATACTATGTAATTCGTTGGATTGGTTATCAAACAGTAGGATATAATATTATTGGCACAGTAGGTAAAATACTTCCTCTATTTGTTATTTTATTTGTAATTCTTATTAGTCTATTTAAAAGAAATAATAAACTTGAAATTTTAATGAGTAGTTTGCTTTTTTGTATCTGTATCCACTTAGCATTAACAACCACTGTTCACCCCTGGTATTTGAGCCTCCCTATTGCTTTATCTATATTTACCCGCTATAATTATTTTACATATGTATGGACAGCTGTAATCATATTTAGTTATAGTGCCTATGCTAATGAAAATTTTCAAGAGAATTTACTCTTTGTTACTTTAGAATATCTGGTTGTTATTGGAGTTCTTATTTATGAGTTTTATATTCAAAAAAGTATTAACAACCTGAGTTCGATTAAAAATATTTGATTTTTGGCATAAAAAAAGACAGATTTTAAGTAAATTAAAGTTCTAAATTTTAATTTGTTAATCTAAAAATCTGTCTATGATAATCTATTCTAAAGTTACTGGACTACCTAGCTTTTGTCGAACATTTTTTTAAAGACAGATTAAGCAACTATTTTAAGTTTGTTATAAAATTCGATTTCCATTTGATATGGTGTTTTGTATTTTAAGGATGAATGTAGTCTTTTACGATTATACCAAACTTCAATATATTCATATATAGCTGTTTTAGCTTCTTGTTGATTTTTAAATTTGTTGTAATAAATCATTTCGGTTTTTTAATGTTTTAAAAAAGCTTTCAGCTACTGCATTATCCCAACAATTTCCTTTTCTACTCATACTTTGGGTGATTAATGGATTTGTTTTTATTAGATTTCTAAATTCTTTAGAAGCATATTGAACACCTCTATCTGAATGAAAAATAAGAGGTTTTTTTATACTTCGTATACTAACTGCCATTTTCCTTGCAGGTAGTATTATTTTAGAGCATGTTTAAAAATAAAAATATGCTAAATTTTAGGTAAAAAATTTGGATACCCACTACTTTGTAATCAATAAAAAAGACAAAATTGATGCAATCGAGTTACACCCGGCTTACTACCCAACAGTGGGAAATTATAGAAAAAATATTACCTATGAAACAAAAGGGCAAATATAAGTTACGAGATATTGTCGATGCGATCTTATGGCAACTTCGCATCGGTGCTTAGTGGTGCAATCTGGGATCAAATGTTATTTTAGTGGAGCGCCTTATATTTGTTAAAAAAAAATCAGGATTTGGAACTAGAATTAGCTCGTTATTTATTGCCCTCAGATATATTAGAGTATTTTGATTTAGTGTCTCATAACTCTACAGAAGAACAGATTCATTTTTATTTAGAAGAAAAAACATAGTTCTCGCTGGGTTTGTATCAATACGAGCGCATTCCAAAGGATTTTCTCCAGAAATAACAATAGAAGATTTTCCTTTAAGAGGCAAATCAGTCTTACTGCATACAGGGCAGAATCATACTTTTCATTTTCCATAAGAAATATTTAATATTGATATGAAATCAATATTTTTTTGAAATATATTAAAAATGTATATATCATAATTTATGAATAAAACTGGTCAATTTTGAATTTTAAGTGTAATAAAATTCAATTTAACAAAGTATGATTCTGCCCTGTACTGCATATAAAACGTAGGCTTTGGACTATATAAGTAGAGACAGGAAAGATTATCAAAAGAGATTGGCATCTAATAGCTCAAGGTACTCACATAACCAATGAGTTTGCTACTTTTTTAAAAGGTATCTCTTGATACTCATGCAGTAAGCGCTAAACGTTTTGGGGATTATTACAATATCAATGGAAACAAGTTGCAATATCAGTATAAGAATCATCTAAGTGATTTTAAGAATTGGTCACAAAAGGAGCATTCGGAAACTTGATTACTTTATGAGAAAAAATAGGAGAATATCTAAGCTTACATGAGATTTGTTTATCAAATGGGGAGCTTTACACCATTTTAACAAACAAAGCAGCTCATGGTAAAAAAGCAAGTATAGTGGCTATTGTAAAAGGAACAAAAGCCGAAGACGTGATAGATATACTTAAAAAAATCCTTATGGAAAACGTAATATAGTTAAAGAAGTCACTGTGGATATGGCTAACACTATGAACTTGATAGCAAAAAAATGTTTCCCTGAAACAGAAATAGTAACAGATAGATTTCATGTGCAAAAATTAGCATCAGAAGCCGTACAATAAGAGCGAATTAGATTGAAGTGGGATGCTATCAAATTGGATAATAGTGAGATTGTAAAAGCTCGAAAAAAAGGAGAAATCCATCATCCAGAACTTCTAAGCAATGGGGATACCCACAAACAATTATTAGCTAGAAGTAGGTAGCTGTAATTTAAATCCAAAACCAAATGGACTGAAAGACAAACAAAAAGAGCTGAGATACTATTTAAATTATATCCATCAATAGAAAAAGCATACGAGCTATCACAAGGTTTAAGTTACATTTTTGAAAATATCTCTCCTCATTGCCTACAACTGCATTTTTTTTACATAAGTTATGTAATCCTAAAAATAAAGCAGCAAGTAAGCCTAGATATAGCCACATAAATAGAGATTTAGGTTTTAAACAAGAAACTTTGAATTTATTATAAAAAAAAAGTCCTTTACAACTTAATGTAAAGGACTTTCAAAAAAGGCGGCGACTTACTCTCCCACAAATGCAGTACCATCAGCGCTAACGAGCTTAACTTCTCTGTTCGGAATGGGAAGAGGTGAGCCTCGTTGCTATAACCACCTTAAGGTTGTTATTGATTTTCTATTTATGATTTATTGTAAAAAATTACACTAAATTATAAACTAAAAACTATCAACTGCGCAAAGCGCAAATATCTTAACATATTGATAAATCAAATCTTTTTAGAGTGTTGTAAAGTAAAAAATTTAAATTAGAACACTTATAAGCGTTTCAACGCATAAGCCTACGGGTTATTAGTACTACTTGGCTATGACATTACTGCCTTTACACCTATAGCCTATCAACGTGATCGTCTCTCACGACCCTTTAAAGAAATCTCATCTTGTGGTGGGTTTCGCGCTTATATGCTTTCAGCGCTTATCCCTTCCCAACGTAGCTACTCTGCAATGCTCCTGGCGGAACAACAGATACACCAGAGGTTAGTCCAACTCGGTCCTCTCGTACTAAAGTCAGATCCACTCAAATTTCTAACGCCCACTGTAGATAGAGACCGAACTGTCTCACGACGTTCTGAACCCAGCTCGCGTGCCACTTTAATGGGCGAACAGCCCAACCCTTGGGACCTTCTCCAGCCCCAGGATGTGACGAGCCGACATCGAGGTGCCAAACCCCCCCGTCGATGTGAGCTCTTGGGGGAGATCAGCCTGTTATCCCCGGCGTACCTTTTATCCTTTGAGCGATGGCCCTTCCATGCGGAACCACCGGATCACTATGCTCTACTTTCGTACCTGATCGACTTGTAGGTCTCGCAGTCAAGCTTGCTTATGCCATTGCACTCCACGCACGATTACCAACCGTACTGAGCAAACCTTTAGAAGCCTCCGTTACTCTTTTGGAGGCGACCACCCCAGTCAAACTACCCACCAAGCACTGTCCTCATCTCTGAGTTAGGCTTTAGACAAGCAAAGGGTGGTATTTCAACAATGACTAACCTACGCCTGGCGACGCAGGATCGAAGTCTCCCACCTATCCTACACATTACTTATCCAAAACCAATACTAAGCTATAGTAAAGGTGCACGGGGTCTTTTCGTCCCACAGCGGGTAACCGGCATCTTCACCGATACTACAATTTCACCGAGATCATGGTTGAGACAGTGTCCAGATCGTTGCACCATTCGTGCAGGTCGGAACTTACCCGACAAGGAATTTCGCTACCTTAGGACCGTTATAGTTACGGCCGCCGTTTACTGGGGCTTCATTTCATTGCTTCGCCGAAGCTAACAACTCCACTTAACCTTCCAGCACCGGGCAGGTGTCAGGCCATATACATCTTCTTTCAAATTAGCATAGCCCTGTGTTTTTGATAAACAGTCGCCTGGACCTCTTCACTGCGGCCCTCACACTAATCCGAAGACTGTGGAGGGCGACCCTTCTCCCGAAGTTACGGGTCGATTTTGCCTAGTTCCTTAACCATGAATCGCTCGAGCGCCTTAGAATTCTCATCCCAACTACCTGTGTCGGTTTAGGGTACGGGCTGCTTCACTTGTTTTTCTTGGAAGTCGATTTGATGGATTATCACGCCAGCCGAAGCCTCGGTGTACTATCGGAGTGTTACCACTTCCTTCAACGCACTATTCCGTCAGTGCGCACCATCTATTCGCCTCCGTCACTTTTAGCGTGAGCAGGTACAGGAATATTAACCTGTTGTCCATCCACTACCCCTTTCGGGTTCGCGTTAGGTCCCGACTAACCCTCAGCTGATTAGCATAGCTGAGGAAACCTTAGTCTTTCGGCGTGCGGGTTTCT
>Ga0209185_1001807_pt1 | contig 16946 bp, 17 predicted proteins | sample SidtaG_2_FD_187425 | JGI IMG/M metagenome (GOLD analysis project Ga0209185, IMG submission 187425) | Marine algal microbial communities from Sidmouth, United Kingdom - Sidmouth_Asex2 metaG (SPAdes) (version 2) | ecosystem: Host-associated > Algae > Red algae > Unclassified | place: Sidmouth... | reverse complement strand
CACTGGAAGAGGCCATAGAAAACTTTGCAGGTTGTGCTCTTGTCATATCTCACGATAGATGGTTCATCGATAGATTGGCTACACACATCCTGGCATTCGAAGATGATGCTAAGGTGAGGTTCTTTGAGGGTAACTTCAGTGCTTATGAAGCTAAGAAAAAGGAAGAAAATGGAGATAGCACACCGAGAAGACCAAGGTTTAAGAGTTTAATTAGTACATAGGAGCTTACAATTAATTGAAGTCTAAGGATACAAGTGCATTTCATCGAGGTTACAAACCTTGACGATCGGTGGTTATCATTATATCATTTATCTCTCAAGGACATGGCTGTAATCTTTTATTATTTTCAAAGTTTTCAAATTGGAAGTACCATTGTGAAAATATTAATTGAATAGGGACATCTTGCAAGGAATATTGGAGATTAATAGATCTATTAGGTCTATCGATATTTTTAATAAGATATTGAGGATTTAAGTCAATTTTACTCACTAAGGTTTTATCAGCTCCAATTGAAAATTCCACATTTTCATTACAGTCAATGCTGTAGTACGTAACTTGGATCGTATTTAGTGAAAACAAAAGAGATCGAGTAATTATACACTTTACTAAGGTACTATCTGCATTGTAAGAAAATGTTCCAGAACGATAACTGAGACTCCCAGCAGGATCATTTGGATAATCTATAATAACTAGGGAATCTCCTTTTAACTCTATTGTAGATTTACTATAGTAATAAGGAGACTTATTGTCCGTATCCTCCCAGTAATATTGTTTTCCATCAAGATTATTCTGAGCAATAACTGATATAGAAGCAAACGAAAATACTATATAGCAAAAACTCCTGATATGTGAAAAGTATAATCTCAAAATAAACGGTTCTACATTGTACTTGCTAAGATTTATATTGCTTTTTAATCAAATCTGGGAAAGTTTTCAATACCTTTTTGACCTTAGGTCTACTGACGCTTCTGACATAGCCTTGATTCGGGTTGAGCTCATAAAAATTCTGATGATACTTTTCTGCTACCCAAAATTGCTCATAGGGAGCTACTTCAGTAACTACAGGATTAGAATAAGTACCTTTTTTATTTAACGCATCTATAGAATTATCTATTATTACTTTCTCAGCATCAGATTGATAATAAATTCCTGATCTGTATTGTGTTCCTCTATCTGGGCCTTGTCTGTTTAATGTAGTTGGATCATGAGCTACCCATAGTACTTCTAAGAGTGTCTCATAACTTATAACTTCTGGATTATAGTAGATGTATATCCCTTCAGTATGTCCAGTCTCTCCTCTTCCGACACCATTATAATCTGGATATTCTTCTTTGCCGCCTGTGTACCCGCTGATAACGTCCACAACTCCATCTACACGTTCAAAAGCCGCTTCTGTGCACCAGAAACATCCTCCAGCGAAAACTGCTGTACTCCACTCTGACAAATCATTATTACTTGTATACTCAGCGACGGGGTAAGTATCCTTTTTAGTTACCTTATTGTTTGCTGGCGCTAAAGTTTCTTGTTGGTCATCAGTGCTGTCCTTAGGCGCATTGCACTGAGAGAGCATACCTAAAGAGGTAAGTAATAAAATAATATAGGTCGTCATAAGTCAATTTTTTATGCTTTGAAAGATATACTGTTAATGCTTTGGGCATCTTAATTGTTTATTGCAAAGAGCTTTTAGCAAAACATTAAAGCTATCTGAAATAAAAAAAAGGATGCCATCTTAACAATGACATCCATTTAGATTTTAACATAAGTAATGGCTATAACTTATCTGCCTCCTGACAATACATCTTGTAATTTCTTTAGATCATCCCATCTTCCTTCGGCTGCTAAGCTAGCTTGCTTAGGCCATGATCCAGGTGTATGCATCTGGAATTTTGGACCACCTTCAGTCAGTATGGCTTGAAGGCCAGATATCTTACTTTCTGACAAATCCTTGAAAGTATAGATCTTTGATCCATTCAATAACTTAGCTATTGCCGGACCTACACCTTCTATCTTGGTGAGATCGTCACCTTTAGCTGACTTATTACCGGTAGTCTTATTTTTATTAGAAGACGGCTCAGCGGCTGTAATTTGTGTTGCTTTTCCAGTTACTACAGTTTTGCTCGTACCAGGCTTAATTTCTTTTCTTGATACAATCTTACCTTCTCCACGAGTTCTTGACTCTCCTACAACCTTTTTAGAGACTTGTACAGTGCCCATCTTAGCAACCATTTTTTGTAGAGTAGCCATATCAAAAGATTTAACAACCTCGACTTCTTTGACAATCTCGACTGGTACCTCTTTGATGACTTCCTTTATCACTTCCTTTGTGATTGTCTTAGGCTTCACCTTTAATTGAGCCTTAGCATCCGTAAGAGACTTTTGAAGTTTAGAAATCTTAGAATTAAGATCATCTATAGACTTTTTATCTACAACCTTTTTAGTAACGGTTTTAACTACCTCTACTTCTTTTACGACTTCTTGTAAGACTGTAATTTCTTTATATACAGGAACTGGAACTTCCTTTATGACTGTGACCGGCTTGATCACTTGCTTGATAATAGCTTGAGGGACTTGTTCTTTTATCTTGATAGGAGCTATGCCTTCAAGTCTGAAGACTGCTCTTTCTTCAAGAAAACAATTATAAGCCAATCGAGCCTGTTTTGAACTAATCTTAGCAGCTCTGCTAATTTTGCTCAATAGGCTCTTTTGGCTTATAATGTTATTTATTATATCTACTTTTTTTTTACAGCCTTTCTTTTTGGAGCTGCTTTTTTTGCTGTAGATTTTCTTGCAGTTGTCTTTTTAGCTGCAGTTCTTTTCTTTGGTGCTGCTTTCTTTGCAGTTGTCTTCTTAGCTGCAGTTCTTTTCTTCGGTGCTGCTTTCTTTGCAGTTGTCTTTTTAGCTGCAGTTCTTTTCTTTGGTGCTGCTTTCTTTGCAGTTGTCTTTTTAGCTGCAGTTCTTTTCTTTGGTGCTGCTTTCTTTGCAGTTGTCTTTTTAGTTGCAGTTCTTTTCTTTGGTGCTGCTTTCTTTGCAGTTGTCTTTTTAGCTGCAGTTCTTTTCTTTGGTGCTGCTTTCTTTGCAGTTGTCTTTTTAGCTGCAGTTCTTTTCTTTGGTGCTGCTTTCTTTGCAGTTGTCTTTTTAGCTGCAGTTCTTTTCTTCGGTGCTGCTTTCTTTGCAGTTGTCTTTTTAGCTACTGCTTTCTTAGCTGTTGTTTTCTTTTTAGGAGTTGCTTTTTTTGCAGTTGCTTTTTTTGCAGTTGCTTTAGTAGCTTTCTTTGCAGTTGTTTTTTTTGCTGCAGGTTTCTTTTTTGCTACTTTTTTTGTCGCTGACTTTTTTGTCTTTGTTGCCATTACTATTTGTTAAATAAAAAAAATTATTTTCTGTTTAAAAATCAGCACAAAATTACATTTATTTTTTCAATAATATTTAATAAATATTAATTACAAATTTTGATGTCTTTTTTTTTGAAATAAATTTTTAAATCTCGACTACATATTTGTGATTCGATCGGTTAGTTGAATTCAAGAAACACAAAAAAAAAGATGCAACTTTTAACAGTTGCATCTCTACATTTTATTTATAAGTTTAAGAAGATCGTGAGGCAATTATTTACCTCCGTCAAGATTATCTTGTAGTTTTTTCAATTCATCCCAATTATCATCTGCAGCAAGCTTAGATTGTCTTGGCCACGATCCTGGGTCATGCATTTTAAATCTTGGGCCCGCATCATCAAGTATCTTTTTTAAGTTTTTCTGATCTGCTGTTGCAAGGTCTGAGAATGTGTGTATACCACCACCATTAAGTAACTCATTAATTTTAGGTCCGATACCTTCTATTTTAGTAAGGTCATCTTTCTTACTGGAAGCTTTCTTTGGCTTGGCTCCTCCCGTAGATGTTTTTATATCTATACCCCAACTTACAAGTCTACCAGCATCGCCTTTAAGCGTATCTACAACTTGTAGCGTCCACTTACCTTTAGCTTTCTCTCCTACTAAGTCTTTAAGATCCTCTGCAGAGTAATTTTTGTTAAGATTCTTAGTAGCACCGCCGGTCTTATTATGTAATACAACACTTTTGCCTCCTGGAGCTGTAAGTGTACAATGTAGATCTCCTATATGAGAATGCTCGACATTGACTTTAGCAGCAACAGAGGTTATCTTACCTCCTTGATGACAGATTTGACTACTGTTAAGTTTGTCTTTATCATCTACAAATATTTCAGTTTTCTTAGAGTTAGCTGTAGTAAGGTGGAGAGTCCAGTCCTTAACACTACCACTATCCTTAGAGCCAGAATCTATTACTTTTAATTTCCATTCACCTCTTGACTTCTGACCATTGAATAGGTCCATCATATCGCCTTTATAGGTTTTCTGTACATTCTTACCAGGTACTCTTGATGGAGAATGTATAACTTTCTTTTTTCCATCAGGAGAATGCAATTCTACACTAATATCTCCAGTATAGGGATGTGCTATATTAACAGATACTTCGACTGCTTTTACTGTCAAGTCTCTATTTACATTAATTATGTCAATCAATCCATTTGGGTCATTATCAGGAATCGATTTATTAATTATTCGTTTTTTAGAATACTCCATGTGTTAAATTGATTTTTATGTATTATTTAATGTTTGCTAAAATTATTTTCCGCCATCTAATTCATCTTGTAATTTCTTTAACTCATCCCACTTTCCTTTTGCGGCAAGCTTAGATTGTTTTGGCCATGACCCAGGATTATGGATTCTATATCTTGGTCCAGCTTTATCAAGAATATCTTGTATGGATTTAACTTTCGTTTTTGATAGTTCTTCCCATGTGTAGACGCCTCCTTTATTGAGTAAGCCTGATATCTTAGGCCCTATACCTTCTATTTTAGTCAGATCATCTTTCTTAGAGCCTGATGCTTTCTTAGTAGCTGCTTTCTTAGTAGCCGTTTTATTAGTAGCTGCATTCTTATTAGTCACCTTTTTAGTAGTCGCCTTCTTAGTAGTTCCTTTCTTGGCAGTTGCTTTTTTGGCAGTTGCTTTAGGTTCTTTTACTTTAGATTCTACTGTTCTTGCTTTACCCCTTGTCGTTGTCTCACCGACTTCCTCTCTAGAAACCTCTACGGTCTCCATACCTGACATCATAGCCATAAGAGATTCCATATCAATACTCTTAGTTACCTCTACTTCTTTTATGATCTCAACAGGCACTTCTCTAATTACCTCTACCTCCTTAATGACTTCTACTTCTTTAATTACCTCTACTGGCTTCTCTACTATCTTCTCTACTTCTTTAATTACTTCTACCTCCTTAATCACTTCTTTAATCACTTCTACTTCTTTGACCACTTCATTGACTACCTCTATTTCCTTCACTACTTCTACAGGTACTTCTTTTATGACCTCTACTTCCTTCTCAACTATCTTCTCCACTTCCTTTATTACTTCGACCTCTTTAATCACCTCTACAGGCTTCTCTACTATTTTATCAACTTCCTTTATTACTTCGACCTCTTTGATCACCTCTACAGGCTTCTCTACTATTTTCTCAACTTCCTTTATTACTTCGACCTCTTTGATCACCTCTACAGGCTTCTCTACTATCTTCTCTACTTCCTTTATTACTTCTACCTCTTTAATCACCTCTACAGGCTTCTCTACTATCTTCTCTACTATTTTCTCTACTTCCTTTATTACTTCTACTTCCTTGATGACCTCATTGACTACCTCTATTTCCTTGATAACTTCTATAGGTTTCTCTACTATCTTCTCTACTTCCTTAATCACTTCTACCTCCTTGATTACTTCGACATTATTTATAACCTCTATTTCTTTGATCACTTCTACTGGCTTCTCTACTATCTTCTCCACTTCCTTGATAACTTCTACTTCCTTGATTATCTCATTAACTACCTCTATCTCCTTGATAACTTCTATAGGCTTCTCGACTATCTTCTCTACTTCCTTAATCACTTCTACCTCTTTGATAACTTCTACTGGCTTCTCTACTATCTTCTCTACTTCTTTGATCACTTCTACTTCCTTGATAACTTCTACCGGTCTATCAACTAGCTTCTCTACTTCTTTGATTACTTCTACTTCCTTGATAACTTCTACTGGTCTATCAACTAGCTTTTCTACTTCTTTGATTACTTCTACTTCCTTTATGACCTCGACTTCCTTTATAACTTCCACTTCTTTTATAACCTCGATTTCTTTTTCAACTTCTATCTCCTTTATAACTTCTATCTCTTTCTCTATCTCCACCTCCGCAGGTGTTGTCTTAAGTTTACTTAAGAATCCAGTTCTCTCTGTTTCCCAAGATGAAAACTTAGAAGCCCAGTTGTTTTTCTCTCCTTCGTAATCAGCCATCGCAGCACTATACTTACTTGAGTATTGATCATAGTCTGCTTTAAGGCTCTTATATCGGGCTTTCTCATTAGCTAAGTCTGCTTCTAACTTAGCTCGACGTACTTTATTATCATTCCTGAAAATCCACCAAGTAAGGAATGCCGTAAGCAATAATCCGATAAGTGCTAGTAGCCAATTCCAAGGTGCTTCACTCCATATTATAAGCGGAAATATTGATTGAGTTATCATATTATCTTATGTTTTTTTAAGTTGATTAATTTCTTTCGTTAAATAAAATTCCAAAAAGGTTCTAATTATTGAGCTTTTCCAAATGCAAATGATGCTGCCTGAGATAAGGTGTCTCCAGTAGAACATTTAGCTTTGAATTGAGAACTCTTGATCATAACCTGATTCTTTCTTACTCCATTTTTGAGAAATATTTGCTTGATCTGGTCTGCTCTCGCTTCTCCTAAGTTTTTATAATTACTATAAGAATTACGCTCGCCCGACTCATAATGCCCAGTAATGGTTACAGCTCTTTCAGAATTATCTATAAGATAATTATTAACAGTAGCTAATGCATTATCTAAATAAGAATCTGTAAGTAACAGATTAGCATTAGATCTTAGAAACTTGACATTACCCTCACCTTCATAGCTGAGATTATTACCGTCGGTCAGTGTCATTGTATCACATCCATCGTCTACAGTATCAGTAGAATCAGGATTACATACGAATAACCACCATATCCATGTCAAAAATATTATCCAAATAGCAAGGATAATTAACCACAATAACCTACTCATATTGAATGTGTTATGAATTAAGAATTAAGAAAAAAATTAAGAACGAAAATATTCCTGGGATCGGAATTTGATCAGAGTTGCCTAATTTACTCATTATGTTAGACGTAACAAAACAAAAAGTGGGACAAAAATTTTTTAAAATATATTATATCTCTATAATTAATACTCTACATTACAATTATTTGGACGTTATAAGCAGATAAGATACTTCTCTATCACAACAAGAAACTATACACTAATTGAAAAATAATACGAGAAGAGAGTTCCTGCAGAATATCGTTTGCATTAGCATCGCATGTATGGACAGTCCCGTTCAGATTTTTAAATATCAGCCCGAATCTATAGATTGGTCATCTATTAAATCAAAGTTTCTTGTAGAGGACTACCCTATCTTACATCTCAATAGCGGTAGCGCTGGTATTATGTCTAAAAATGTACTCCGTAAATATATCGAGTATCTGACATTAATAAACAGTCATGCTCCTTATGAAATTCTGCATAACTGGGAAGAGCAGATACGTCATAACCTACATCGTCTCGCTAATCATATCAATGCAACACAAGGATACTTGTATCTCCTCAGAAATAGCACGGAAGCACTCAACCATATTCTATGGGGTAAGCAATGGAACAAAAATGATGAGATCATATATGCCACCTGCGATTATCCATTAATGAAAAACACACTAGAACAACTCATCAGCTCCAAAAAAATAAAACTAAAAACTATAACCCACGGAAGACTTAAAGATATATCTGATGATGAAATCGTCATAAACTATGAAAAACAAATAGGTAAAAAAACTAAACTTATAGTACTCACTTATATTACTCATAGAGAGGGTCATATTCTTCCTGTCAAAAAAATATGCGCCATGGCAAAGAGCTATGGCATTGAAGTACTTATAGATGCTGCTCATGCAGTAGGTCAGATAAATCATAATGTAGATGAGATAGGCTGCGACTATTACACGAGCAGCTTACATAAGTGGCTTAATGCACCGCTGGGAAGCGGAATACTGTATGTAAAGAGAGATCGACTAATAGATCTCACACCACCAATATCATATCCTATCCATAGAGAAACAGAAGCTAATAAGTTTGAGTACTTAGGTACACGAGCATTTCAAAATGGTATGGCTCTGGGTCATGCGATTGATGATCTTGAATCAATAGGGATGGATCATAAACAAAAAAGGTTACATACACTTAAAAATTACTGGATAGAGAAAATCAAATCAGAACGTAATCTTGAAGTCATCACAGATACAAACAGATCATGTGCTATCGCCTCTGTTAAAGTGCCCATCTCACTTAATAGGGTCTCACAAATTCTAAAAGATGATTTTAAAATCCACGTCAAAAAATCAGGCTATATCGACGAAAGATTCCTCAGAATATCTCCTAACGTTTTTACTCTCGAATCAGATCTTGATTACTTCGTAGAATCGCTCAAGTCCGCTTGTAAATAGATTACTGAATCGGCTTTATTGGTATTGTTAATTACAAATAGCTTGACTTCATTCATAATAAGTTACAACTTGTATATATTATAAAATAAAAACCTATAAAAAATGTCTGTAGTAAAAGTAATCGAAGTACTATCTAATTCAACTAAGAGCTGGGAAGATGCAACTCAAAAAGGTATCGCTAAAGCGTCTCAATCTGTCACAGGGATAAAATCAGCTTTCGTAAAATCACAAAGCGTAACTGTCAACAAAGGCAAAGTAAAAGAATTCAGAGTAAATTTAAAGATCTCATTCGCGATCAAATAAATCTGCTATATAATTATAAAGAATTACTACTTCGGAATCGGCAATCATGTTGGTTCCGATTTTTTTTATACCATAAAAATGTCTGCTACACACTATTAATGAAAGACAAAATCTGTGCTTCTTCCCAGTAGACAGATTGGCGCCACTGCGCAAATCCAACATGGCCTCCATACTTTGGAAAACATCCAATAACATTTCTATTGCTTTCGATTTCTTGGTAAGGATAGCATTCTTCAGGTAGAAATGGATCATCCAATGCATTAATGATCATTGTGGGACGTTCTATAGAAACGATGTATGGCTTAGCAGAGCATGCAGCGTAATAATGATCAGCATCTCTATACCCATGTATCGGACCTGTATAGATATTGTCAAAATCATATAAGGTAAGTACACTATCCATAGCCTCTAAGTTATATGTGTCTGGATATTGTAACGCTTTCTGTTTTACCTTATTAATAAGTGACTTGAGAAATTTCTTCTCATATATGAAGTTAGACCTCTTAGCTATATTAAGCGAGCCTTCTCTGAGGTCTACAGGTACAGAAATGGCAACGCATGCTCTTATTTTTTCAGACAAAGGAAATATTCCATCACCCATATACTTAAGCACCAGATTTCCACCTAAGCTAAATCCGACAATTGCTATCTCATCATAATGAGGCAAGTACTCTTCTATGACTCTATTAAGGTCATACGTAGCCCCGCTATTATAGATTATCTTTTGCTTATTGATCTCGCCACTGCATCCTCTGTAATTCATAGAAGCGATATCCCATCCGTTACTGTGCAGGTGTGCTGCTGTACCGAGTATATATTTAGACCGGCTGCTGCCTTCTAAGCCATGACATAAGATCACTAATCTCTTATTAGATCGAGTAAGTAGATCTACATCTAAGAAATCGTCATCATCAGTTATAAGTCGCTGACGGGTGTAACGGACATCTGGATCTTTACGAAAAAGTGTAGGATATACAGTATTGACATGACTAAATCTGAGAAACCAGACAGGACAATAATCGGCAATGATGTTGTTATTAGACCAAGACAATACTAATAGATATCGATTGTAAGACTTGCTTAAAAGTCTACAACTTCCACATCGAATATCAATACTGAGCCTGCAGGTATACTGCCAGTGTCTCTATTACCGTAAGCTAACCTCGATGGGATGAATAATGTACCATTGCCGCCCTTACCAAAATAAGGTATACCTTCTTGCCACCCAATAATAACTCCTGTAAGTGAGAAGGTAACTGGTGTATTCGTCCCGTCGAATCGACTACCATCTATTAGTGTACCTTCATATGTTACAGATACCATACTTGATAAGGTAGGCTTAGCCGCTGAGCCTTCTTCATCAATTTTAACAACTAATCCGCTCTCCGTCTCTATAGTACCTGCGATATTGTTATCAGCTATATATGTAGCTATTTCTTGATCATTCCTTGCATTAATTTCTGCTTGAGATTCCTCCTTACTACAAGAGGACACCATAATACTTATAACTGACAATAATAAAAGTAATCTCATAACGCTGAAGTTTTTAATTTAGATTTTAAAAATCGAACAATATTACAACTATCACAATTAAATATAACATGGAATTAAAAGGAAAAATCGCTTTAGTAACTGGAGGGACAAAAGGCATAGGATATGCAACTGCAGTAGAAATGCTAAAATCAGGAATGTCAGTCATGATAACAGGTAGAACTGAAAAAACACTGCAAGAAACTGTAGATCAGCTTAATAGAACATACCCTGAAAAAGTCATGGGCCAAGCAGGTGATGTCAGTAATATGGCCGACATGAATGCTACCATAAAGACAATCAATGATAAATGGGGAGGTCTCGATGTATTAATAGCTAATGCAGGGATCGGTCATTTTGCCAAAATTCAAGATATGACATCAGAACAATGGAATGAAACTATAGATGTCAATCTCACGGGCGTATTTAATTCTGTAAAATCTTCACTGGATTCTCTACAAAAAAGTAAAGGTTATATCATAACTATAGCCAGTCTTGCAGGTACTAACTTCTTTGCTCGTGGGGCAGCATATAATGCTAGTAAATTTGGACTTGTAGGAATGACTCAAGCTATAATGATGGACTTAAGAGATGATGACATAAAGTGCTCTACTATAATGCCAGGTTCTGTATCTACACACTTTAATGGTAACGAACCCGCTGAAAAAGATGCATGGAAAATACAGCCCGAAGATATAGGTCAGATGGTAATAGACTTGCTTAAGATGCCTGCACGTACACTTCCAAGTAAGGTAGAAGTCAGACCAAGTAAGCCACCTAAGAAGTAAGAATTTTATCTAAAGAGCTCATCTAAGTATTCTTCCCTATTCAAGGTTGTAAGTTCAAATGGACATGCATTAGGACTACTATGCATTATACTTGTACAGAGCCCATCGGGTTCTGAAGTATCTAAATGATCTCTGTCAAGAAAGCAGTGCCCAAGTTCATGAAATATTATAAACTGCTTTTCTAATTCATTAGCATTAGACCAGTAGTTAATATCGATGATCACCTTACGAGGTTTTTCTTCATTTCTGAAACATTGACCTTGCACCGAAGCATTAGGAATATCTTGAAGAAGACCTTCTATTCTTGCAGCCTCATAATCAACTGATACACCTCGTTTTGATGCTTCTTTAGAAAATATATCAAAGTACGGAATTAATTCAGCATCTGTCTCAAGTGCATCCTGATCATTACATGATGGCAATAGTAAGACGATACCCACAGAAAAAATAAAAAGTAGTAAAAACTTAAAATTCATATGCTTTAGATAATATTCTCGTAAGTATAATGTATAAAAATAGAAGAAGTTGCAAAGACTTGCTTGATCTTAAGAATATCGTTGACATTTGTCTTTTTAAACATACAAAGCGTGACGAAGGCTAATGATAAGGATTGAAGAATAATATCCCATAATTATTTAACTACCCATGGCTTCTTGTTAAGGTACTCGAAGGCTGTAATTCCTTGATGACCACCAGTATTAAGAATAAGAACCTTAGAGTTTTTAGGCAATAGTTCTGATTTCATTAAATCTTGCATCGCGTAAAATAGCTTTGCATTATAGATTGGGTCTAATATTATTTCATAATCATCATAGAATTTCTGAGCATAATGCTGCAATGATTTCGTAACCTTTGCATAGCCACCAAAATGGTATTCTGACTCAACATCCCACTCAGTATTAATGTCTGTAAGCTGTCCACTAATTTCATTTTCTAAAGATTCGTTTTTCAGAACATTGATAACTTTCGTTCTATAATCAGAATTACCGTATTTTATTATTCCAGCCGCAGTAGCACCAGTCCCAGCAGCGACGCCTATGACATCGAAATCTAACTCGTAATCATAAATTTCTTCCATCAAGTCTCCCATCCCATTAACGCCTAATTGGTTATTACCACCTTCTGGAATAAGCATTGGTCTAACATAAGATGCAATGAGTTCCTTTATAAGAGGAGCATCTGCTTTTGACTTGTAAGCTTCCTTGGTTACATGATGCAGCTTCATTCCTAGCTCCGCAGCTTTATTTAATGTAGGATTATCAGTATCGACATAGGTGCCTCTGATAATACCTACTGATGGAATTTCAAATTGAGCACATACTGCAGCGGTAGCTGCTATATGATTAGAGAAAGGCCCTCCGAACGTAATCATCACGCGATGACTATCAGCGTAATACCGATCAATATTATATTTGAGTTTGCGCCATTTATTTCCTCCGAAGTCTTTGTGAATTAATTCTTCACGTTTAATATAGACTTCATAAGGATTACAGAAATCGTGAAGGCGCTCTATCGGACTTGGAAGCTTGAGTAATATCTCTTTCACAACACTAATTTATAGAAAGATTATTCATCTCTATCAACACATTCTCGCTCTATAGCAAAAAAGACCGAATGCAGAGCATTCAGTCTTTTTGAACTTGAACCTAAAAACCTATTAAATCATATACTAATTGGTTTTTAAGATTTTGATTTTGATTATAAATCTAAATTTTCAAAATCATAGATTTATGGTATCAGTCATTCACCTTGAGATTAGTGAATTGTATCGTTGTATTATTTTTAGTGATGAAGCCGATCTTGTATGTTCCAGTATCAAACATCTTTTTAGATATCTTCAACTTGTTAGACATAACTGGAAGTTGGTATACTAATTTGCCTGTCTCATCAAATATCTGTAAGTAGTTAACATAGTCTGCAGTAACAAACTCTAATGCATCCATCTGCGAGTTGTATGCTGCTACTTGAAAGAAATCTTTCTGTGCTACATTTACCACACTTAATTCTACTGTAGGTGATGCGATCAATGATAATTCTGAATCAGGTGTAACTGATGCGAATGATGTAGTGACCATTGTTATTGCGAATATAATTGTTACTATTAATGTTCTCATGACTTTTCCTTTTAATTCTGATGTAAAGATATGTGAGCTCACAGCCCAATCAAAGGCCTTAGCCCCTACACCGAAACCCGCATATCTCACATACACTATACAGGACCTATTAATGGGGTGTTTTGTGACAAGTGGTTGTCAATGTCAATGTCAATGTCAATTTCAATGTCAATGTCAATGTCAATGTCAATTTCAATGTCAATGTCAATGTCAATGTCAATGTCGATAACAATATCAATGTCAATGTCAAGAATTAATAGATATCTCCCGCTGGTCGATATGAAAAAAACTGCGAGAGGTTGGTCTCCTGACCTCACCTCGGAAGTTATAGTAAAAAGCAAGTATTAACCCTACTATACAGTTGTAGGCGAGGACGCAAACAACAACAACAACAACAACAACAACAAGACTCTCTTGACTTCACTACCTATCCAATAATATTGAATGTAAACCGTCGCCAATTAGAAAATACAATGAGATGTTGGTCTGCTGATCTCACCCCGAAAACTTTAGCGAAAAGCTTATAATTATTTGGTCATAAAGTATTGGCTCTCTCTGTATCTTATCTCGAATAACTAAAAGACTATAGTTAGAATTAATAGATATCTCCCGCTGGTCGATATGAAAAAAAACTGCAAGAGGTTGGTATCCTGACCTCACCTCGGAAGTTATAGTAAAAAGCAACTATTAACCCTACTATACATTTGTAGGCGAGGACGCAAACAACAACAGCAACAACAACAACAACAAGACTCTCTTGACTTCACTACCTATCCAATAATATTGAATGTAAACCGTCGCCAATTAGAAAAATACAACGAGATGTTGGTCTACTGATCTCACCCCGAAAACTATAGCGAAAAGCTTATAATTATTTGGTCATAAAGTATTGGCTCTCTCTATATCTTATCTCGAATAACTAAAAGACTATAGTTAGAATTAATAGATATCTCCCGCTGGTCGATATGAAAAAAACTGCGAGAGGTTGGTCTCCTGACCTCACCTCGGAAGTTATAGAGATGACATTATATTTAGTGGATATCTCTCTCCATGATCGATCTAATAATGTATGAAAATAGGATAATGATTTTGACCTCACTACTATCCACAAAAAAAGACTGAATGCAATGCACTCAGTCTTTTTTTTAAAAATGAAAACCTGGATTATTTGATAGTTTATCCATTCACCGTAAGATTAGTGAATTGTATCGTTGTATTATTCTTAGTGATGAAGCCGATCTTATATGTTCCAGTATCAAACATCTTCTTAGATATCTTCAGCTTGTTAGACATAACTGGAAGTTGGTATACTAATTTACCTGCCTCATCAAATATCTGTAAGTAGTTAACATAGTCTGCAGTAACAAACTCTAATGCATCCATCTGCGAGTTGTATGCTGCTACTTGGAAGAAATCTTTCTGTGCTACATTTACTACACTTAATTCTACTGTAGGTGATGCGATCAGTGATAATTCAGAATCAGGTGTAACTGATGCGAATGATGTAGTGATCATTGTTATTGCGAATATAATTGTTACTATTAATGTTCTCATGACTTTTCCTTTTAATTCTGATGTAAAGATATGTGAGCTCACAGCCCAATCAAAGGCCTTAGCCCCTACACCGAAACCCGCATATCTCACATACACTATACAGGACCTATTAATGGGGTGTTTTGTGACAAGTGGTTGTCAATGTCAATGTCAATGTCAATTTCAATATCAATTTCAATTTCAATTTCAATATTAATGTTGTTGTCAATGTCGATGTTGATGTCAAGAATTAATAGATATCTCCCGCTGGTCGGTATGAAAAAAACTGCGAGAGGTTGGGCTCCTGACCTCACCTCGGAAGTTATAGTAAAAAGTAACTATTAACCCTACTATACATTTGTAGGCGAGGACGCAAACAACAACAGCAACAACAACAACAACAACAACAACAAGACTCTCTTGACTTCACTACCTATCCAATAATATTGAATGTAAACCGTCGCCAATTAGAAAAATACAACGAGATGTTGGTCTCCTGATCTAACCCCGAAAACTATAGCGAAAAGCTTATAATTATTTGGTCATAAAGTATTGGCTCTCTCTATATCTTATCTCGAATAACTAAAAGACTACAGTTAGAATTAATAGATATCTCCCGCTGGTCGATATGAAAAAAACTGCGAGAGGTTGGTCTCCTGACCTCACCTCGGAAGTTATAGTAAAAAGCAAGTATTAACCCAACTATACAGTTGTAGGCGAGGACGCAAACAACAACAACAACAACAACAACAACAACAACAACAACAAGACTCTCTTGACTTCACTACCTATCCAATAATATTGAATGTAAACCGTCGCCAATTAGAATAATACAACGAGATGTTGGTCTCCTGATCTCACCCTGAAAACTATAGCAAAGAGCTTATAATTATTTGGTCATAAAGTATTGGCTCTCTCTGTATCTTATCTCGAATAACTAAAAGACTATAGTTAGAATTAATAGATATCTCCCGCTGGTCGATATGAAAAAAAACTGCGAGAGGTTGGTCTCCTGACCTTACCTCGGAAGTTATAATAAAAAGCAAGTATTGACCCTACTATACAGTTGTAGGCGAGGACGCAAACAACAACAACAAGACTCTCTTGACTTCACTACCTATCCAATGATATTGAATGTAAACCGTCGCCAATTAGAAAAATACAACGAGATGTTGGTCTCCTGATCTCACCCCGAAAACTATAGCGAAAATCATATAATTATTTGGTCATAAAGTATTGGCTCTCTCTATATCTTATCTCGAATAACTAAAAGACTATAGTTAGAATTAATAGATATCTCCCGCTGGTCGATATGAAAAAAACTGCGAGAGGTTGGTCTCCTGACCTCACCTCGGAAGTTATAGAGATGACATTATATTTAGTGGATATCTCTCTCCATGATCGATCTAATAATGTATGAAAATAGGATAATGATTTTGACCTCACTACTATCCACAAAAAAAGACTGAATGCAATGCACTCAGTCTTTTTTTTAAAAATGAAAACCTGGATTATTTGATAGTTTATCCATTCACCGTAAGATTAGTGAATTGTATCGTTGTATTATTCTTAGTGATGAAGCCGATCTTATATGTTCCAGTATCAAACATCTTCTTAGATATCTTCAGCTTGTTAGACATAACTGGAAGTTGGTATACTAATTTACCTGCCTCATCAAATATCTGTAAGTAGTTAACATAGTCTGCAGTAACAAACTCTAATGCATCCATCTGCGAGTTGTATGCTGCTACTTGGAAGAAATCTTTCTGTGCTACATTTACTACACTTAATTCTACTGTAGGTGATGCGATCAGTGATAATTCAGAATCAGGTGTAACTGATGCGAATGATGTAGTGATCATTGTTATTGCGAATATAATTGTTACTATTAATGTTCTCATGACTTTTCCTTTTAATTCTGATGTAAAGATATGTGAGCTCACAGCCCAATCAAAGGCCTTAGCCCCTACACCGAAACCCGCATATCTCACATACACTATACAGGACCTATTAATGGGGTGTTTTGTGACAAGTGGTTGTCAATGTCAATGTCAATGTCAATTTCAAT
>Ga0209185_1001805_pt1 | contig 16976 bp, 10 predicted proteins | sample SidtaG_2_FD_187425 | JGI IMG/M metagenome (GOLD analysis project Ga0209185, IMG submission 187425) | Marine algal microbial communities from Sidmouth, United Kingdom - Sidmouth_Asex2 metaG (SPAdes) (version 2) | ecosystem: Host-associated > Algae > Red algae > Unclassified | place: Sidmouth... | reverse complement strand
CGCAATAATGTTTGGATCGTCGGTTTCGCCTTCAACGCCCATATTGTCCGACAGGTTATGTCCGTGGCCATCGCGGTTCTCTTCACCATTCGCATAGTTATGTTTCTCATTATAAGCGACGGTGTCATGAAGGTTAAATCCATCATGAGCCGTGATTAAATTGACCGATGCGGATGACGGTCGGCCATTGTGATCAAAGGTTTCCGCCGACCCCAGAAGCGCCCCAGCGAGGCTTTGATGTGCGCCGTCATCCCCGCGCCAAAAGCTCCGAACGGTGTCGCGATAGCGGTCATTCCATTCCGCCCACTCGCTCGGGAATTGCCCGAGCACATATCCGCCGGGACCAATGTCCCAAGGCTCAGCGATCAGCTTTACCTTTGATAAGACGGGGTCATTTCGCAGGGCGTCAAAGAACGGCGCATCTGCATTGTAGTCATACGGGTTACGCGCAAGCGTCGGGGCAAGATCAAATCGAAAGCCGTCAAAATGCATGTGCTCTACCCAGTAGCGCAGGCTTTCAATCGTCAGCTCCAACACGTGTGGATGCGCCATGTTAAGGGTATTGCCGCATCCCGTATGATTGACATAAAATCGGCGATCATCAGCGAGGTGGTAGTAGCTGGCATTATCAATTCCGCGAAAGGACAGGGTCGGCCCAAGCTCCCAACTCTCAGCCGTATGATTGTAAACGACATCCAAGAGAACTTCGATTTCTGCCGCGTGTAAGGACTTTACGGCCTGCTGGATGGCGGTCTCCGCTTGGGGTCCCAGATAGGCTGCGTGGGGGGCGAAGAAATTCACCGGATTATAGCCCCAATAATTCGTCAGCCCCATTTCCGTCAGGCGCGGTTCGGAGAAATAACTTTGCAAGGGAAGGAACTCAATGGCGGTGACTCCCAATTTTTTAAAATGTGCAATCGTTGCCGGGTTAGAAAGCGCTGTGAGCGTGCCGCGGTCCGCCGCAGGAATGTCCGGATGGCGTTTCGTCAACCCTTTGACATGCGCTTCATAGATAATTGTGTCGGCCCAATCCGTACCGGGAGGCTCGTCGTCCATCCAATCAAAGTCCGGCATTCCGACAACTGATTTAGGCATATAGGGCGCGCTGTCAGATGTGCTGAATGACAGATCTTTTTCCGGCGCGTGAACATCGAAACCATAGAGCGCGTCATGTTGAATGAACTCGCCAAGCAGATTTTTGGCATAAGGGTCAATCAGCAACTTGTTCGCATTAAATCGATGGCCGTCTGACGGGGCATAGGGGCCGTCGACGCGGTAGCCATAATGCTGCCCGTCTTTTAAGCCTTTGACGAAACCATGCCAGACGTCGCCCGTTTTTCCAGGCAATTCGACTCTGCCGATTTCTGTTTTGCCGTCTTCGCTATATAGGCATAGCGTCACTGAGGTTGCGTGAGCTGAGAATAGCGCAAAATTGACGCCGCCGTTTTTAGCCTGCGGCCCAAGCGGTGTGGGCTCGCCATTCAAAATTGTAAAATTAGATGTCATTGGAGCGACGTGTAGAGATCCCGATATTCGGCTGCGGATGCGTCCCATCCGACGTCCTGATTTAGACAATTCGAGACCATTTGCATCCAGACGGATTGCGACGCGTAGAGATCAAAACTTCGCGATATGGCGGAGTAAAGCATATGGGCGTTAATCGGTGCGAACTGGACACCTGTCGAAACTTCGCTGGCCAGCGCCATCGGGCTCGCGTCAATGACAGTGTCATTGAGCCCTCCGACACGGCCGACAATCGGGACCGTTCCGTAACGCATGGCGCAAAGTTGGGTAAGACCGCAGGGCTCAAATCTGGACGGAATGAATATCGCATCGGCTCCGGCCTGCAGGCGATGGGCGAATGGCTCGTCATAGCCAATGGTGACGGATATTTCTGTCGGATGTTTGTTAGCCGCCGCTATAAATGCGTTTTCTATTGCAGAGTCGCCAGACCCCAGAAGCGCTAATTGTCCGCCCCGCGCAACAATGTAATCCGTCATATTGGCAAGCAAATCTAAGCCTTTTTGCGTCGTCAATCTTGAGATAACGGTAAAAAGCGGACCGGTCGCTTCTTGTCTCAGTTTTAGAGACTTTTGGAGGTCGCGTTTGTTTTCCATTTTCCCGCTTGGGGCCGCAGCTGAAAATCTATGTTTGATTTCCGGGTCGGACGCGGGGTCCCAAACGTCTAAGTCAATGCCGTTTAAAATTCCGGAGAGCGAGCCGGCTCTGGCGCGTAACATCCCGCCAAATCCCATCCCGCCTTCATCCGATTGAATTTCAAGCGCATAGGTTGGGCTTACGGTTGTGATATGATCGCTATAGGCAACACCGGCTTTGAGAAAGCTGATTTGGTCAAAATATTCCAAACCGTCAGGCCCGTAATATTCCGTCGGCAGCGCAAGCTCGTGCAGGAGAGATGTCGGAAACAGGCCTTGGAATGCGAGATTGTGAATCGTTAGGACAGTTGTGACGCGGGTGTCGCCGGACGCTTTCAGATACGCCGCGCTGAGGCCCGCCTGCCAATCATGCGCGTGCAACACGTCAAAGGATTTTCGGCCAATTTCGCCGCGCGCAATTTCGGCTGCGATTTTGGAAAATGCTCCGAATTTTTCGCCATTGCCAATGCGGTCCTGCCCGTTCGCATCCAGATAGGGATTGCCGTCAAATCCGAACAGGTGAGGCGCGTCTAAGGCAATTACGCTGACGCCCGTTGACGTTTTGCCGGTGATGATTTTTCCCTTTTGCCCCGCTACAGTTTTTAGCTTGGCATAGGTTCGTGTGTTTTGAAGACCCGCGAGGACTTTTGGGAAGCCAGGCAAAAAGACTGTGACTTCTAAGCCTGCTTTTTCCAGCGCCAACGGCAATGCGCCAACTACGTCTGCCAACCCGCCTGTTTTTATGAGCGGGAAGCATTCTGACGCGGCAAAGAGTATAGAGAGAGGTTTTTTAGCGGCCAACTATTTGTCCAGATTATCAATCATCGCCTGAGTGATGAGGCAAACGCCATGCTCGGTGCGATAGAACCTTTTTGCGTCCAATTCGGGATCATTCCCGACGGCTAGGCCTTTTGGAATTTTGACTCCCTTGTCAATCACAACATTGGTCATTTGCACAACTTCCCCAATATCGACTTCCGGCAACACTATCGCGCGTTTAAGCGATGAATAAGAGTGCACATGCACATTGGTGAATAGCAAAGACTGATCAACCCGCGCGCCGGAAATGATACAGCCGCCTGATACGACCGAATTGACGGCATTGCCGCGTCTTCCAACTTTATCATGAACAAATTTGGCCCCCGGCGCGAGTTCGGAATAGGTCCAGATCGGCCAATTGCTGTCATATAAGTTCAACGCGGGCTTATAGGAGGTTAGGTCCAGATTGGCTTCCATATAGGCGTCAATCGTTCCGACGTCTCTCCAATAGGATTCCTCTTCACCTTCGGACCTTACACAAGACTTGGTAAACCTATGCGCCTGAGCTTTGCCATGCTCGACAATGTAGGGGATCAGGTTTTTCCCAAAGTCCCGGTCACTTCCTTCTTCTGCCGCGTCGCGGCGGAGCTGTTCAAACAAAAAATCTTTGCTGAATACATAAATGCCCATGGAGGCCAGACAGACGCTATCTTGCCCTGGAATGGTGGGCGGGTTTTCCGGTTTTTCCAGAAAATCCGTAATTCTATCTTTTTCGTCAACATGCATGACGCCAAAGGCCTTTGCCTCTTCAACGCTGACTTCCAGGCATCCAATCGTGACATCAGCATTGGCGTTCACATGCTCTTCGAGCATAAGCTCATAATCCATTTTATAAATATGATCGCCGGCGAGAATGACGACATACTCCACATTGGAATTGCCCTCGATGATGTGAATGTTCTGATATACGGCGTCAGCAGTGCCCTCATACCATCGGTCATCCGACATGGTTTGCGAGGCAGGCATGATGTCGAAACTCTCATTTCGCTCTGCACGAAAAAAGTTCCAACCGCGTTGACAGTGCCGGATAAGGCTGTGCTGCTTATATTGGGTCGCGACGCCAATGCGACGAATGCCGGAATTCATCGCATTGGACAGTGCAAAATCGATGATTCGGAATTTACCGCCAAAGAAAACGGCAGGCTTGGCCCGTTTCTCTGTCAAGTTATGAAGGCGGCTCCCTCGTCCTCCGGCCAAAACAAAGGCCATAGTTTTCTCTGCCAGTCGCCGATTTGACGAATATGCCTGATTTTTCATCGTTTCCCCCAACTCGCTGCGCAACGCGCAACTTTTTCCTATTTTATCTATGCATAATTGTTTAGTTGGAGCTGAACCGCAAGCGAAACGAAAAAAATTTTTAATATCGAAAAATCCGGACAAAACTTGGCACCCTAGTTGCTATTTGACCGCGTAAAGCTAAACGCTCCTCTTCTATTGCCGCCGAGCACCTTCTTAGAGAATAATCATGTCACCATCTGCCCATAAAATCGACGACACCAAGTCTCTCATCGAAGAGAGTTTTGGCGATTCTGTTCTGCGCCACCTCATCTATTCTGTCGGTAAGGACAAGCAGCACGCCGTCGAGCGCGATTGGTGTGTCGCACTTTCACTAGCCGCCCGTGACCATATGGTCGAGGGCTGGATTGATACGACACGGCGGATTTACAAGAACAAGCAAAAGCGCGTCTATTATCTTTCAATGGAATTCATGATTGGCCGCATGCTGGAAGATAGCTTGACCAATCTTGGCCTGATTAATGATGCCCGCGCGTTTTTCGAAACACAAAACGTCGATTTCCATGACGTTCTTCACTCAGAGCAGGATGCAGCGCTTGGAAATGGCGGCCTTGGGCGTCTGGCGGCGTGCTTCATGGACTCCATGTCGACAACCGGCGTTGCGGGTATGGGGTACGGCATTCGCTATCAACACGGCATTTTCCGTCAAAACATGGAAGATGGCTGGCAAATGGAAGAGCCGGAAGATTGGCTTGTCCAAGGTAATGCGTGGGAGTTCCGCCGCCCCGAAGTCGTTTATAATATTGAGTTTGGCGGCAGCGTCAGCACGGATGAAAGCGGCAAGACCGTATGGACGCCGGAAGAACGCATTCATGCAGTTGCTTTCGACATGCCGATTGCGGGTTGGGAAGGCAAACACGTCAATACTTTGCGCCTTTGGTCCGCGCGCCAAGCTGACATGATGAACCTTAAAAAGTTCAACGAAGGTGACTTCATGGCGGCTGCGCGTCAGCAGATTTTGGCCGAGACAATTTCGAAGGTTCTTTATCCTGGCGATCATACGCCTGAGGGCCGGGAATTGCGTTTGAAGCAAGAGGTCTTCTTCACGTCGGCGTCATTGCAAGACATGATGCGACGCTTCTTGATGAATTACTCTGATCTGTCGAAATTGGGCGACCACGTTGCAGTTCAACTGAATGACACACATCCGGCAATCGCGGTGCCTGAACTTATTCGTATTTTAATGGATCTCCACGGATTTGAATTTGATGCTGCGTTCAAAGTCGCCCGCGAAACGCTTCACTATACGAACCATACGCTTCTGCCTGAAGCTCTGGAAAAATGGCCTGTTGATTTGTTCAGGCAAATTTTGCCGCGTCACTTGCAAATCATAAATATGATTGACGGTGCGTTCTATCAAGAAGCGCTCGCAAAAGGGTTAGAGCATCACGTGATTGCAGGCATTCAAGCTATTCACCCGCATCAGCAAGATTGGGTTCGCATGGGGAATTTGGCGTTCATCGGATCACGTAAAGTCAACGGCGTCTCCGCGCTTCACACGGAGCTCATGAAACAAACCGTTTTCCACGACCTGCACACCATGTTCCCGGATAAGATCGTCAACCAGACGAATGGGGTCACCCCTCGACGTTGGCTTTTGGAATGCAATCCCGGATTGTCAGAGCTGATTTCAGAGAAAATTGGCGAAGGTTGGATCGATGATTTGGAACAGCTCGACAAACTCTCACCGCTCGCGACGGACAAAGACTTTCAGAAAAAATATATGTCCGTGAAGTCTGACAACAAGGCCCGTCTAGCCGCATTTTTAAAAGACCGCATGGATATCGACGTCAATCCCGACGCCATGTTTGATATTCAGATCAAGCGTATCCATGAGTATAAGCGACAGCTCATGAATATCTTGGAGACCATCGCGCTCTACAATGATATCAAAGATAATCCGAAAGCGAAAATCCAACCTCGCGTGAAAATTTTCGCCGGTAAAGCCGCGCCAAGCTATTTCCTTGCTAAGCTTATCATCAAGCTCATAAATGATGTTGCAGAGGTCGTGAATAATGACGCCGATGTTGGCGATAAATTGAAGGTTATCTTCCTGCCGAACTACAATGTGTCCGCCGCGGAAATCCTTATTCCGGGTGCAGATTTATCTGAACAGATTTCAACTGCGGGCTTTGAAGCTTCCGGGACAGGCAATATGAAATTTGCGCTCAACGGCGCGCTCACAATCGGCACATTGGACGGGGCCAATGTCGAAATGGCGGAACATCTCGGTGATGAGAATATCTTCATCTTCGGTATGAAAGCTGACGAAGTCGCCGAGCGTCAACATGCGCGCCGTCGCCCGTCCGAAGTCATAAAGACTTCGCCAAAATTACAGCGAATTATCGAGCAATTGAAAAGCGGCGTGTTTTCCGATGGCGATGGTGATCGCTTTAAAGATATCTTGGATAACATTGAACATCACGATTATTTCCAAGTCGTTCCTGATTTTGAGGCTTACTGGGACATGCAACGTCATATAGACACCGTATATGGCGACGCAGAGAAGTGGGCGGAAATGGCTATTTTGAACACAGCCAAAATGGGTTGGTTTAGTTCAGACCGAACAATCCGAGGCTATGCCAAGGATATTTGGGATACTCCAACGAACAAGGAAAAATAGACGGATATGGATGTGTTTCAGCAAGACAGCGCCCGACTTCTACGCGGCCTTCATGCTGATCCATTTGCTTACCTTGGCTCTCACCCGGATGGGGATGATCTACTCATTCGGGCTTATGCACCCTACGCGCAATCCGTGGCGATCGTGAAGCCCAAAGGCAAAAAACCCGTCGCCGCTTGTGAGCGTTTGCATGAAGGCGGCGTTTTTGAAGCTCGCATCGAGGCCTCAAAGCTAAAGACCGGTTATCAGTTAATCGCGAGTTATGACGGTGTCGATCACCGTTATGATGACCCCTATCGCTTTGCCCCTGACCTCGGCGAGTTAGACCTCCATTTGTTGACAGAGGGCAAGCATGTTCACGCCTTCAAGGCCTTGGGCGCGCATGTCAAAAAGCAAGAGGGTGTAGACGGCACACGGTTTACACTTTGGGCCCCCAATGCGGCAGGCGTCTGCGTTGTTGGTGACTTCAACGCGTGGAGCACAACCAAACACCCTATGCGCTCGCGCGGTGGGAGCGGCATCTGGGAGCTTTTCATTCCGGGTGTCGGCGATGGTGCCTCTTATAAATATGCGATACGCGATGCGCAGGGACACATGCAGCCACTTAAAGCTGACCCGGTCGGATTTGGGTCCGAATATCGGCCGAAGACCGCCTCTGTTGTGCGCGATCTCTCGACCTATAAATGGCAGGACTCGAAATGGATGAAGACACGCGGCGCGCGCCAACACCGCGAAGCGCCGATGTCAGTCTACGAGCTGCACATGGGCTCTTGGCGACGCGGAGAACACAATCAGTATTTGAGCTATGCCGAATTGGCGGATACGCTCATTCCTTATGTCAAAAATTTGGGCTTCACCCATATTGAGCTGTTGCCGATTACGGAACACCCCTTTGACGGATCTTGGGGTTATCAGCCCATTGGCCTTTATGCACCGACAGCCCGTCATGGCTCACCAGCCGATTTTAAGGCCTTTGTAGATGCCTGCCATAAAGCCGAAATCGGCGTTATTCTCGACTGGGTCCCCGGGCATTTCCCATCGGATGAACACGGCCTCGCCCGCTTTGACGGCACGCATCTCTATGAACATGCAGACCCACGCAAAGGGTTTCATCCGGATTGGAATACGCTGATCTTTAATTTCGGCCGCCGCGAAGTTGTGAATTACCTTGTCGCCAACGCACGTTTCTGGCTCGAAGAATATCATCTGGACGGCCTGCGCGTAGATGCCGTCGCCTCAATGCTTTATCTCGATTACTCCCGCGAGGATGGCGAGTGGGTCGCCAACTCCGACGGCGGAAATGAGAATTGGGAAGCCGTTAACTTCCTACAATCGATGAACGCTGATGCCTACTCTGCAATGGACGGTATTATGACGATTGCGGAAGAGAGCACGGCTTGGCCCGGCGTCACTGCGCCAACCCATCACGACGGCCTCGGATTTGGGTTTAAATGGAACATGGGCTGGATGAACGACACCTTGGAATATATGTCCGAGGACCCGATTAACCGGAAGCATCACCATCACAAAATGACCTTCGGAATCGACTATGCTTTCTCCGAAAATTACTTTTTGCCGCTGTCTCATGACGAGGTTGTCCATGGGAAGGGTTCACTAATTGGCCGCATGCCCGGAGATCGTTGGCAGAAATATGCGAACTTGCGGGCCTATTACGGCTTTATGTGGAGCCATCCAGGTAAGAAACTACTTTTTATGGGATGTGAGTTTGGGCAGTCTGAAGAGTGGAGCGCTGACCAATCATTGGATTGGCACCTAACGGAATATCCCGAGCATAAAAACACACAAACGCTGATTGGCGATTTGAACCGCGTCTACCGCGAGACCCCCGCGCTTTATGAGCGGGATTGCATGGCCGACGGGTTTGAATGGGTTGATGGCGGCGCGCAGGCTGAAAATATCCTTTCATTCATTCGCTGGGATGCGCAGCGCAAAGCGCCGTGCGTCATCGTTTGCAACTTCTCCCCCGTACCGCGCGAAAACTACCGCGTCGGCGTTCCTATGGCGGGGCATTGGGAAGAGGTAGTCAATACCGACTCCGTGCTCTATGGAGGGTCCGGCAAAGGCAATATGGGCGGGTTTGAAGCGGAAAGCGTTGCGGCGAATGGCCGGGAATACTCGCTTAGTTTGACGATTCCGCCTCTGGCCACCCTGATTTTCCGCTTGAAATAATTTGATTTCTACAACTGAGAGCTAATGCGATATGTCCTTATCCTTCAAAAGTCAGCTTCCCAATCTTAACGGTATTTACGCGGCGCTATTTGCCGCATCCGAAGCCATATACGCAGAATTGAAAAAAGGCTCCGGCCTGAAATTTGCGACATCGAGTAATGAGTCCGGTGATGACCAGATTGAGCTCGACGTTATCGCAGATGAGGCGTTTTTCGAGACGTTGAGCAAGGACCCGAATGTTCGCTATGTCGTGTCAGAAGAGCGACCCGGCATGGAAAAAATCTCCGACGGGAAATACAGCGTCGCCCTCGACCCGCTCGACGGCTCTAAATCCGCGCTGGTCGGCATCCCGTCAGGCGCAATTTTCGGCATCTGGGAAGACGCTGAAATCGCTGCCGATTTCTCGGGCAAGAACATCATCAGCAGCGGGTTTTTCGTTTTCGGCATGAACTTGGAGGCATATTTCGCAGACGGCCAAAATGTTTACAAAGGCCAGTTTCATCAGGTGACATCGAAATGGACGGTTATGCCGATAAAGGGCACCTTGCCATCTGCCAATGTCATGTCCCTGAATGCCTGCAATCAAACCATGTGGCACCCATGGATGAAGGATTATTATGCCAGTCTCTTCATGAGATCTGACGGCACGCCTACCCCGCATAATATGCGCTGGTATGCGTCCATGGTGTCAGACATAAAGCGTCTCGTCTTGCAGGGCGGGTTGTTTGCCTATCCGGAAGCCAACCGCAAAGGCTATGAGCAAGGCCACCTGCGCCTTGTTTATGAAGCCATTCCGATGTCATTCCTGATCCATGCCATGGGCGGATCTTCGACAAATGGAGATGTCTCGCTTCTGGAAGCACCCGTGAATACCCTGCATCAGAAGACTCCTGTTTTCATCGGCGAGGCAGATAAAATCGCAGCCATTGAAGCGGCCAAAAAATCAGCCTCAGCTTAGATTTAATCCCTCAGCACATTAGTCGTAGTGAGTGACACCGCAGATCTCGGAAGGCCGCGGGCTCCCCAATCCGGCATTTTGTAGGCTCCGTTTTCAACATATAATATTAACGCATTAGAAGGCTTATACACCTACAGCGAAAAAATGACCAAAAACGTCATCATAGTGTTAGTGTGGACACTGTTATGCTCGGGTCGTTGTTTTGCTCAGCTTGCTGAGGGCAGTAACGGTGTCGAAATTGATGGGCCTACGCCTGAGTCGAGCGCTCCGCTTTTGCGGAACGAGCTTAAACAATATGTCTCCAAAATGACTTTTGAGTCCGGCGAGAGACGGATACTCCTCTTGCCGACGCGTTTTCAAAGTGGAAAAATTCAACAAAATAACGGTTCGACCATCAATAGTGCTGCCGAAAGTTCGGCTTTAAGGCAGAGTCATGAGCGGCTTGGGCAAATTTCCGTTCAATGTAATCCTTTAGGAGAGGCGGATGCTATCGGCATCATCCCTGATACTTATAAAAAGCCCCAAAAGCGGAGGAACTCGGTAGAAATCTACGCTTCGGATGATGTTGATTTCAGCTTAGAAAAATGGCGCCGCCTTGCGGAATTAGCTTGCTTGGAAGATGAAATTTAGTTGGCTCATAGCTTGGGTAGTTTTTCTACTCGTCGCGGCCGATAACGCCCGCGCACAAACGGTTGTGAATGCAAATGACCGTGGGTGGTATAATACGGGCGGGAACCACTCTCCTACAAATAATAATACATTCACGGGTTCCTTTAACGGAACCATTTATAGGTCATATTTTCGCTTCACAATTCCGGTTGGCGTTACGTGCATTTCATCGGCCACTTTGGAGCTCGAACTCGAAAACTATTATGGCGACGGCGCGGCGCATACCTCAACGATTTACGATGTAACCACTGCAAATACCGTCCTGTTGGATACCGTAAATGGCAGCGGTAGCGGCGTGGCCATACACACGGACCTTGGCACGGGAGCCGTTTACGGGAGCCAGGCTGGACTCACAAGTGCCGATGTTGGGTCTTTAATCAGCTTCACCTTATCTGCGGGGGCGCTCACCGATATCGCTGCGGCATCCGGCAGTGATTTCGCTGTTGGCAGCCACACGACGCAGGGCGGAACCGGAACGTTACGCGCTTTGAGATACAGTGCCGGAAATGAGGCCCGTGTCCACCGCCTAACTTATACAGAATGCCCGGCTATTCCCGACTTAAAAGCAAGCAAAAGCGTCGCTGTTTACGATCCAAGTTCTCTCGGTCTCTATGCCGTGCCGGGGAATGATGTTATTTACACAATAACCGTGACAAATGACGGCGCCGGTAGCGTTGATGCCAATACGATGTTCCTGACTGACAAAATACCGGACAATACGACATATTATAACGGCGATATAGATGACGGCGGTCCTGAATTAAATTCGGTCTCCTTCACGGAATCCGGCTCAGGGCTCATCTTTACATATGCAACAGATATCGCGTTTTCAAACGCCGCCGCAGTGCCAGCCAATTTCGCAGCCTGCACATATACACCAAGCGCCGGCTATGATGAGAACATCGAATATATATGCATTAATCCCAAAGGGGCCTTTGCATCAGGAACGCCCTCCCCAAGCTTCTCCGTCAGCTTTAGAGCGAGGATTGATTAGAGCGCGTCTGGCAACGCTCAGATCATCAAAATATAATGAAGGAAGTGAATGGCTCCGCAAGCAGGACTCATAGAAATATCAATAATTGTTATATAACAGTGGCTTAGACTTATGTCAAACAGTCTTTGGGGCACAGTTTGACCCCCATTTTGGGGCACGATTTATCTTTCAAATATATAGTAGATTGCAGTCATCAAGAGATACGAGATTTCAATCTGAGCGCAGGCTTCTCAATGAGATGCCACGACAGCCCGGCGAACAGAATGAACAGAGGTGTTGAAATCGCCATGATTCCAAATGGCCCTAAACCCGGGATGAAGAATAGCACCGCTTGGATAATTGGGTAATGCCAAATGTAAATGCCGTATGAGTAATCCGGCAGTTTGAGCAGCGGCTTAAACTGACGCTGCGAAAGCCCCAGTCTCAACATCAGCCCTGTGAGTAGAAGTGTTGCAAGTAGCTCTCCCGCAAAGCCCGCGCCAAAGACGGCGAATAGAATAGCGACAACCCCAATACTCCACCAAGGCGGTCTGCGGCCTGCTGGCCAGTGCCAAAGCGCCATGCCAAGAAGGAAGCAGCCTGAAAGTCTAAACAAAGGCCATAGAGACGCTGGTAGGGCGGAAACATCCACAGCTAAAGGCGCGAGTAGATAAATGGCCTGGACCGCGACAAGCATGACAACGGTCGTCCATAAGCGTTTTGCGAGACCTATCGCGAAGGCGAAGGCGGCTAAAACATATGCCGCCAGTTCATACCTGATCGTCCAAAGCGGACCATTAAAGTCCTGCTCAACATTACCCATGAATATTCCGCCCGGAGCGCCTTCAGGGTCCCCCATCAATAACACCCGCAGCGCATAAGACCATGTATCTGGTGAGGCCAGATTAGGCAGGCCGCCCGGTTTTGAAAAGACGGTTGAGAAGATGAATATGAAAGCTACCATGAGGGCGATTAGAGCCGGATAAATCCTAAGGAGCCGAGAAACCGCATAGGACTTCAAGTCATTTCGTGTCGCGAGGCTCTTCATGATGAGCAATCCAGAGAGCACAAAAAAACCGTTCACGGCCATATAGCCACCCGTCCATTGATAAATGCGGAAAGGCTCATGACCTTCAGTGGTTAGCCAAAAATGGCCAAGGGCTACGAAGCCAGCCAGGACCCATCGAATGGGGGTGAAGTGATTTGAGCCAAATAATGGGTCACTCTGCGTATTTGGGAGTGTTGAGACCATGATCAGCCTCCAATCTTGGTTAGGCGGCGCCGTTTAAGTGTGCTGAGAAGCCTCAGAACGGCGAGCCCAAATCCCGAGAGGAAGAAGACGATTGAAAGCGCTGAAAAAGCCTTGAGCCACCATGAATTGAAATTCTCGCGGTTGCTCCAATCCATAATGTGTAGCCCCCACATGAAATCAAAGGTGCGCCATAGTCCCGTTCTCACCGTTTTAACTTCAGCGGTTGTGGCATCCACATAAAAGCTGGCGGCATCTGGCTTTTCAAAGTCGATGCGCCAGACCGGGCCTGAGCGGCCATATTCACGCGGCGCTTTGTTTGGAAAGAATGTCGCGCTTGTTTCTGTGCTGCGTCCTGCATAATTTGAGACGGCGATCTTTGTGGCGAGACCTTCACTTAAAGAGCTGCGCATATCGCCTGTTTTGGCATCAAAGATTTGAGGCTTGCCGTTACTGAGCGCTAAATAAACGGGCTCTGTCTCAATGAATTGCAATGTGATCGTTTGCGGCGTGAAGGCATGTTGGGTCAGAACATCTATGGGCCCTAGTATATCGAGGCCCGGCCCTAGAAGCGGCGGTGTTTGCTTACTGCGCAGATGCGTGCCGCGAACTTGGTCAATTGGAAAAAGGGTCATGAATAATCCGGAGATGAGCCACAGCCCTAATTGAAGACCAATGCCAATGCCGAACCATAAATGGAGTTTTCGCAGATTTCGGTTTAATATCGCTTTATTCATGAAGCCCTCCCCAGAACTCTTAAATGGGCGGATGCGCCTACGATAAAAACCGCAGGCGCAGGTAATCATTGACCGCTATGGCCCATCTTTGCATCGAGACAGTCTGTGCCATCTGTATCTGTGTTGCAAATCGCGGTGATGCGGTAGCTTCCATCACGGCCTTTTTTGACCATGAAACTGACCTTATCGTCTTTTGCAAACCCGGACAGATCGACCGTAGATGTGATGCCAAATCCCGTCGTCATCGCCCCCATGCCAACGCCGTCAATGGCCTGATGATCAATTGTCGCTTCTGTGCCGTCTGGACTAATAGAGAATATTACGCCTGTTGTATGGCCGGTGTCGCCCATGGTCTTTGCGTCTGCCATTTTACTATGGTCCATTGTGCTGTGGTCCACCTTGGCGTCGTCCATTTTAGAGTGATCCATTTCGCCGGAGCCGCCGCACGCAGAGAGGCTAATTGCGGCTAAGGCCGTAAGTGTGAGTTGGGTTAGATGTTTCATGCGGTTTCTCCTTCAAGCGTTGCATGTGTTGGTTTTGGAAGTTTTGGTGATTTTGGAAGTTGGCGACCGACCCAGATGAAATAGATGGCCGGAATGACAATGAGCGTCAGCAGGGTTGTTGAAATCATCCCACCGAGCATAGGCAGAGCGATACGCCGCATGACATCAGAGCCTAAGCCTTCAGTTAGGAATATGGGGGCTAAGCCTGCCATGACTGTGAGAACAGTCATCAGTTTAGGGCGAACGCGCAGCGCTGCGCCGTGGCTCACCGCTTGGAAAAGATCATCGCGTGTTTTGGGGCTGTCCGTGCGCACTTGTTGATCAATGTAGAGCAGCATGACCACGGCGGTTTCAACAGCAATGCCGCCCAAGGCGATAAAGCCAACAGCCACCGCAACAGACAGGTTATAGCCCGCTAAATAAACGGCCCATAAACCGCCAACGAGGCCGAATGGCAGAGACAGCATGATAATCAGTGTGCGGTCGAGACGGCCAAAGTGGAGCATTAGGAGCAGAAAGATAAGACCGATAGCGGCAGGTATCGCAATTTTCAGGCTTTCATTGGCGCGCTGTAATTGCTCATACTGACCCGACCATCCAATGGCATAGCCCGGCGGCAGGGTGACAGCATTTGCCACAATGTCCTTGGCCTCGGCCACATATCCCCCGAGGTCACGTCCCGCGATGTCGACAAAAACCCATCCCGTAAGACGCGCGTTTTCAGACCGGATCATCGGCGGCCCTTCAGTGTAGGCAACGCTCGCAACTTCGCGCAGCGGTATGTGCGCGCCCGTTGGTGTGGGAATGAGAATGTTCTCAATGTCAGCATCGGTTTCGCGGAAGGCCCGCTCATATCGGAGCATGATATTATAGCGCTCACGTCCTTGCACCGACTCGGCCAAGGTCATTCCGCCAAGCGCTGTTTGGATAACGCCTTGGAAAGTCCCCATGTCGATATTGCGGCGCGCCAGTTCCAATCGGTTAGGCGTAATCTCAAGATATTTACCGCCGAGAACACGGTCAGCAAAAGCAGAACGCGTGCCGGGGATGTCCGTGACAACGCCTTCAATTTCGCGCGCGATGGCTTCGATTTGCGTGAGGTTATCACCTGTCACCTTAATGCCAATGGGCGTGCGAATACCCGTCGAGACCATATCCATCCGAATTTTGATCGGATAGCCCCAAGAGTTCACAAGACCTGGCATTTGAAGGCGGCTGTTAAGATCATCTACAATCCCGTCGGCGGTCATACCTGCGCGCCATTCGGATTTAGGTTTTAGCTTAATCCAGCTTTCAATCATCGTCAGCGGCGCGGGATCAGTCGCCGTATCGGCACGTCCCGCCTTACCGAAAACGCTTTCCACTTCAGGAACAGTTTTAATCACGCGGTTAGTCTGGCCAAGAATTTCACGCATCTTAGTTGAGGAAACGCCCGGCAAGGTGGTCGGCATATACAGCAGCTCGCCCTCATAGAGCGCGGGCATAAACTCTGTGCCCAGCTTTTGAGCCGGAATGATAACGCTGGCCGTAATAATCAGGGCAATAAGCACTGTCGCCCATTTGAATTTGAGCGCTGCCCAGATGATGGGTTTATAAATCCAGACAAAGAAACGGTTGAGCGGGTTGGCTGTCTCCGGACGCATCTTGCCGCGCAATAGCCAGATCATAAGTACCGGAATAAGCGTGACGGATAGCAAAGCGCCAAAGGCCATTGCGTAGGTTTTAGTAAAAGCGAGCGGCGAGAACAGGCGGTAGCTCTCTCCTGTTAGAGCGAAGACAGGGAGAAAGGAGACGACGATAATCAGCAGCGAGAAAAATAGACCAGGGCCAACTTCCTGCGCGGCTTGAATGAGCACGCGTTTGCGCGTTGCTTCGTCAGGTTTCTCTCCCAAGTCTGAGAGTTTTCGCACGCCGTTTTCCACCATGACAATGGACGCATCCACCATCGCGCCAATCGCAATAGCAATGCCGCCTAAAGACATGATGTTGGCTGTTACGCCTTGGCCTGACATGATGATGAAAGCCCCTAGAACGCCTAGCGGTAAGGTGATCACCGCGACAAAGGCAGCTCTAAAATGCAGCAAGAAAAGAAAAATGACGAGGGCGACAACAAGGCCTTCCTCAATCAGCTTCTTTTTCAGATAGGACACGGCTCCCTCAATGAGCGGCGCGCGGTCATAAACTGTGACGATCTCGACACCATCCGGAAGGCCACGCTGCAGCTCTATGAGTTTATCTTTGACGCGGTCAATTACCTCCAAGGCGTTTTCGCCGTCGCGCATGACAATAATTCCTGCCACGGTTTCGCCTTCGCCGTTGAGTTCGACAATACCGCGCCGAAGCGCTGGCCCTTCAACGATGCGGGCCACATCCGATAATATCACAGGTGTCCCGTCCTGTGCCAAAACGACGACCTGTTCTAAGTCGAGCGCTGTTTTGACATAGCCTGATGAGCGGATGACATATTCAGTCTCGCCTTGCTCTAGAACGCGTCCGCCAACCTCACTGCTGGCGGCGCGAATGGCGCGAGCAAGCTGGTCAATAGATACGTTAAACGACTCTAATTGATTAGGGTCGATGAGGACTTGATATTCCCGTTCAAAACCGCCAACGGAGGCCACTTCTGAAACGCCTTCTACGCCTGAAAGCTCTAACTTTAAGAACCAATCTTGGAGGGACCGTAGCTCCGCCAAATCTGTCTGCCCCGTCTTATCGACTAAGGCATATTGGTAAATCCATCCCACGCCTGTTGCGTCGGGCCCAATTTGAGGATTGGCATTTTCAGGGAGTTCAGACCCAAGAC
>Ga0209185_1001790_pt1 | contig 17122 bp, 15 predicted proteins | sample SidtaG_2_FD_187425 | JGI IMG/M metagenome (GOLD analysis project Ga0209185, IMG submission 187425) | Marine algal microbial communities from Sidmouth, United Kingdom - Sidmouth_Asex2 metaG (SPAdes) (version 2) | ecosystem: Host-associated > Algae > Red algae > Unclassified | place: Sidmouth... | reverse complement strand
ATCGGTTCAACGCTTTTGCGCTCGAGTGAGAGCATCAGCGCAGAACAATAGTTAATCATCGGTTGATGCCGAGTGACATGGCCCAAGCCTTCGCACAAGTAGTCCAGGTAGGTGTTTAACTTTTTCATAGACGTCATGATCGCCGAAATTCATTTTTGACACATGAACTTATATAGTCTATTTTTCATAACACAGTGGGACTAGCGAACTATTCACCATTGAAGGAAAACGCAAATATCTGACCGCTGAAGAGCAAGGCAGATTCATAGCGGCCGCCAATGCGCACGAGCGCGCCGAGGTGCGCACCTTCTGCCTGACGCTAGCCTTACACCGGATGCCGAATCTCTGAAGCCTTGGAGCTGACGCCCGAACGTGTTGACCTGCCCGTAAAGTCAATTACTTTCCGCACTCTGAAACAGCGTGACAAAGTCAAGTACCGTTCTGTCCCCTGCCCTGACATGCTGCTTGATGCTATCGAACGAGTACACAGCGTCCGAAAGGCTCGACGCTCCAAGACACTGAAAACATCGCGTTGTGGTCGTGGGGTAAAACGCTGGCGACAAAGCACATTTGGGCAGTCATGGAAGCAGCGGATATTTCAGGGGATCACGCTACACCCAAAGGCTTACGTCACGCCTTCGGGGTTCGTATGGCCATGCAGACCCGTAATCCACGCCTCGTTCAAAAACTCTTAGGACATTTGAATCTAGAAACGACTGCTATTTATATGGATTTGGTGGGCGATGAAGTACGGGCTGAAGTGATTGGGGCTTGGTAACGTTACCCCTACAAAGGGTGCCGTGTAGAAATATGCTCTAAGCGTGCAAAGATCGTGGCCAAGGTGAATAGACCTGCCCAGTCACCTCAGACTCCGTCATCTACCTCGATGTGAAATTGCGACACTACATCTCGTAACTTGCTGGCCATCTCATCCATCTCGACAGACGCGCTCTTGGCTGAATTGGCACCTACCAGTGAGTCCGAGGCTGCGTCTGCAACCTCATTAATACTGCTGGCTATAATCTGGCTCCCCGTTGCTGTGTGCGAGACTATACGAGATATCTCTTTCGATGCAGACGCTTGTTCGTCGACTGATACCGAAATGGTCAATTGCAGCTCATTAATTTTGTCAATGATGCTACTTATACCTGAAATTGAATCAGTAACACTCCCACTGTCTCGCTGTATAGTTTGAATTCGCTGACTGATATCGTCAGTAGCCTTGGCGGTCTCCTTCGCCAACTCCTTTACTTCGTTGGCGACTACCGCAAACCCCTTTCCGGCATCGCCCGCTCGTGCAGCTTCAATAGTTGCATTCAAGGCAAGCAGGTTGGTTTGCTCTGCAATAGAGGTTATCACTTTGATAACCGTGCCGATGTCAGTAGATGACTCAGACAATTTTGAAACCAGGCCGCTAGCATCGGTAGTCAGACATTTAGCCTCTTTAGCAACTTCAGTTGCCTGATCTGCATTGTTGGCGATTTCATTAACAGTCGCACTCATCTGCGTTATTGCTGAAGCCACGTTGTTCACTCCGTCGTTGATCTCTTCGGATGCCTCCGATACTTCCACGGCCCGCACCGAATTAACGTTTGCACTGCTCGCTATTGACTCACTGAGTCCAGTCAATGATCCAGAGGCATCTCCTAATTGATCTGCATGGCTTCCGATACTTCGTATACTCTCAGCGAATAGTGTAAATACATGCCCCAGTTTTTCACTGATGCGGCCTATTGCATCTTCACCTGTCACAGACATTGGTGTTAACAGATAGCCCGCAGCTACGGCATCCACAGTAGACAACAATTCATCCACCCTACTTTGCAGCTCTCTGGACTGCTCACGTTCCAGCACCACTGCTTCTTGCTGTTGAACCCGCAGTCGCTCCTCCGTAACCTGGCGTTCTTCAGCTAGTCGCAGTAATTCCTTTTCCTGCTGTTCTCGTTCAAGTCGAGCAACCTCCCGCTGCTCTTGTAGGCCTTCTTTCTCGACTGCATTTTGTCGAAAGACCTCTAGTGCACGACCCAACTGGCCAACTTCGTCATTGGATTTGATAACTATGTTCGTATCCAGTTCACCCACGCTGAGACTACCAGCCGCTTCAGTCAATATTCGAAGCGGGGAGATAAGTATATATTGAAGAGCGATGAGCATAACCGTAACGGTTATCAACACCAATAAGACCGTCTGCCAGATACGCTCTACGTAAAATTCTATCAACGTAGCTTGCATCTGTCTCTCGTTAACTTGCAGCAGTAGGGTACCTACCAGCTCTTCTTCATGCATCACGTCGAGCTCGATTGAACGCAGAACGGAAGACTGGGATTGCAGCATATCATCGCTCTCATCAGATTCCGCCTGCAGAGCAGGCAACGAATCAGCATCGGGCTCTGTTACCTCGCCTGCTCCATTTCGTACGCGTGCTGCAAAGACATCACCATAGCTATCGAGCAAAACCAGACTTTCTACTCTCGAGTCTGCCATTTCGGCAATGATAGCCTCAACGCCTTGTTCTTGGTTGAACTCCCATAGCGACAATGCCAAGGCCGCTGATGCTCGGTCACCGACTTTCTGCATGAGTTGATCTAATTCCCAATCGAGCACCGACTTTCTGGTTGTTGCACCGTAGACGCCGAATGCGACCATGACCAGACTGACAAGTAGAACCAGCAGAATGCCTACTTTAAATTGAATGCGTTCGAACCAGCGACTTGTAGAGAATGCAGTCATTGTCTTCAGACGTGATTGAGGTGATTCGGATAGCTGCGCTACCAAGCACAGCTATCTTTTTATTAAGATACGCAAATGGTCACTTTAGTTCGGTGCACCGCTGGCCAGAAACGCGCTCTCATGTTTCTCGATTAAGGCATCAAGCTTGTTTGTATCAATCAACTCCTGTACAGCGCTTGCGATTTTTGGTTCTAGACCTGAGCGGCTTGGGTGCAGGATGGCAAACAGATCCAGCCTGGCTAAATCACCAATAGCCGAGACGCCTTTTATACCTAGTTTTTTCAACATGTACGGGCCGTTAATACCGGCATCCAAGGCAATATCGATTCTTCCAGCAGCCAACATTTTATAGAGCTGATCCGCATCACTGACTACTTGTGTGTTGGGGTGACCATCAGTTGCAGCATGGGTGTGGGCTACGCCACGAATGACACCGACTTTGTACTTAGCCAGATCTTCGCGAGTGCTGATACTGATGTTCTGCTCATTCTTGGCAAAACCTGTAGTAGTAATATAGTAATAGGGAGGCTTGACCTGAATCAAAGACGGGTTGTTGTCGGCGTATGCCTGTATGCGACCAACCTCTCCGTGCTTCTTGCCAGCGACCGCAGCTGCATTGGCGCGAGCAGCAGGCATGGGCTCAACGACGGCGTTCAGTCCGGCCTGGCTGTAAATATCCGACAAGATAAGAGCAGCTACCGCTTGCTCGGTTGCTTTTGCATTACGGCCAAGCTTGACGTCTTCAGCAAGAACTGACGCTGACACACATAGCGATACTAATAGAGGGGCAGCCAGCCGTGAGATACGGTTTATATTCATATATAGTCTCCAAAGCGATACGATATTTAGTCTGACCAAATAGCAAAAATGTTTCATTCGTTGCTAGTGATACTGGCATCAATTCCTGCCGGTCGGCGGGGAACAACAGTGAATCTAATATTCACTATCTATCAGTTATTGGTATCGACATACACAGCTTAACTATAAGAAATCCGTTGTCTGAATATGTTAGTCATGCAGATTTACATGGAGGCGATACAGGATACGGACTCACGTTGAGCTGACTGGCAATGGCCCAACAGTCGGATAAGCGGCACCCATTGCTTAATGCCGCTTTCCTAAGAACCGTGCGGGCAACTTTCACTGCACACGGCTCAAGCCTCTCAAAGGCGATTTTGTGCTACCCGGCTACAACCCCTGTTGTAGCCTTTGCAATGCGCATTTGCAGCCTCAGTACGTGTTTCTCAGCTCCCTGCCAGTCGATGGCATTCCACGTCGATAACGTTGAGAATGCACCAGGCCGATATACGGATTCTGTCATTTGCTTTTCCTCATAGTTAAGGTTCTACAAACTCTCTTGCAAAGAGAGACCAGTCGTAAGTCTGCTCGTTTTCACGCCGGGTGACATTCAAACCCGTGTCAACTCCATTACACTGTAGCATTCGCTTTCTCCGACATCCTTTACCCGCACCGTCATAGGCAAGCCTCACGGCCTGTTGTTCCAGAAGGAACGATACGGGCTTACCATGTTTCGCATAACTCGCAGGTCAGGTTAGGCGCCTACTTTAAGGGATCAGTTATTGCCAGAAATAGGTAAATCTTTAGGCCGGTTTCCTTGAAACCGGCCTAAAGATGAACCGATACGGTGTATGTGTGTCGGACTCTGATCAGCCCAAACCGGACAGTCACAGACTTCTTGACAGTTTCAATGTGCGGGTATATACATGTATTATGAAATCAACACCGTGCTTGTGTACCACTCTACGCCGAGCAGCACAGATCTCCACAGCATTCTACGATCGCAGTCTCGCGCCTTCGGGACTGAAGATCACGATGTACCGCTTGCTCAAGAACCTGGTAGATATGGATAGACCGAGCATAAGTGAGCTTGCCCGTCAGGTAGGTCTCGAGCGAAGTACATTGGGCAGAAACATACGCGTACTCGAGCGTGCTGGGTATGTTTGTCTGGACAACTCGGTAGATGAGCGGGAGCGTGTTGTAGTTATGACACCAAGCGGTAAGAAGGCGCTGGCCAAAGCCCGACCATTGTGGATTCAAGCCCAGAAAGAGATGCAGGCCCAACTTGGCAATGAGGCAGAAACGTTGCTCGCCCTACTGAACGGCATCCGCTTGCCCTAGACTCAAGCAGATTGTTAACCTTGCCGACACACATATACGGGTATATACACGTAATAGGAGTAACGATATGACCGATTCACAGAGTGCATCAAGCCCATGGGCAGGTGCAGGCGTTGCACTGATCTGCGGCTCAGTGATCTTGCTGTTCTCGCTTGGTATACGTCATGCATTCGGGCTTTTCCTGCAACCAGTGTCGGTTGATCAGGGTTGGGGCCGTGAGACCTTTGCTTTCGCGATCGCCCTGCAGAATCTCATATGGGGCATCAGTCAACCGTTCACCGGTCTGTTGGCCGATCGCTATGGGGCCCCGCGCATCGTGGCGATTGGAACAGTTTTCTATGCAGCTGGACTATGGCTAATGTCCAGCGTCAGCGGTGAGCTGGTGTTCATCCTAGGTGCTGGGGTGCTGATCGGACTCGGACTTTCCGGCACCACGTTTCCGGTCATCTTTGGCACGATCAGCCGTTTGGTACCGCCTGAACGCCGGTCACTAGCGATGGGTATATCCATGGCGGTGGGATCGTTCGGCCAATTTGTGATGCTACCAGTCAGCTTGGGGTTCATTGGCTGGTTGAACTGGCAAGGTGCACTAGTGGCTTTGTCAGCGCTGGCGCTCCTGATGTTCCCGCTTGCGTTCGGCATGAAGGAGAACACAAAACCCGTCAACTCAACCATATCTGATACCAGTGCCATGGACGCACTGCGTGAAGCCTTCGGCATGCGAGACTTCTGGCTGCTGGCTGCCGGTTTTTTTGTCTGTGGATTTCAGGTCGTGTTCATTGCCGTGCACCTTCCGGCATTCCTGGCAGACGAGGGTGTCAACATCACGGTGGCGACCACTGTCCTTGCCCTGATCGGCCTGGTCAACATTGCGGGAACCTACTATGCAGGTCTATGGGGAGGCAAGCATAGCAAGCCGATGCTGCTCTCGTGGATCTACCTGGGCAGGGCAGCCGTGATCGCTGCATTTGTGTTTCTACCGGTCACCGCTTTTTCTGCGTACACGTTCGGCGTTTTGATGGGCCTGTTCTGGTTATCGACGGTTCCGCTCACAAACGGCACTGTTGCTTCAGTTTGGGGGGTTCGCCATATGTCGATGCTTGGCGGCTTCGTATTCTTTGCTCATCAAGTGGGTTCGTTCCTCGGCGGCTGGTTGGGCGGTGTTTTGTACGACAAGACCGGATCGTACGACGGCGCCTGGACAATTGCTATTGCCCTGAGTGTAGTAGCCGCTGTGCTGAACTGGCCAATCACAGAGCGATCGGTACAGGCTCGTGCGGACAAGGCAGCATTATGAAGCTTGCGTCACGATCAGATACAGCCGGGATGTTGCGACTCCTCACTACAAACCAGAACATACTCGACCTCGAAAAACTCGTGCGCAACTGGTGCTCGACGAAACTGCCACACAAAGCCTACTCGTTGTTGACCATGCTCTTATTCGGTACGGGATGCCTTTTTGCCTCCTTCGTATTGACCATGAGTTTTCGCACCTACCAATCGCCAGAAATGATGTGGCTTCTGGAGACGTTCACTCTGTGTTGATGATCATTATTACTGGCCGGAATCTCTAAGGCCTGCGGTTTGCGGAAGAATAACTGGGTAACGCTGTGCTCGCAGTTCAGGCCGATGTTGAGAACATTGATGAGCTGGATAAGCTTGTCCCAGCCATTGATCAACATCTGAATGATCGAGTTGACGTCCTGTTCATCAATGCAAGTATGGGTAACTTTGCGTCGATTGCTGACATAACTCCGGCACTATAATACAAACAGTTCAGCGTGAACGTACGTGGTGTCTTTTTCACCTTGTAACGCTTGCTCCCGAAATTAAGTCACGGCAGCTCCGTCATCCTCAATGCCTCAGCAGTTAGTCAGAAAGGCGCTTCGATGGAAAGTATCTATTTCGGAACCAAGGCGGCAGTACGATTCTGTGCACGAAGTTTTGCAGCAGAACTTGCGGAGCGAGGCATTCGAGTCAACAGTCTCAATCCTGGCATCGTAAGAACTGGATTCCAAGCTTCCACAAACGTGGGCGAAGACGGTTCCGAACCCTTTGTGCAGGCTGTCAAAGCGGCAGCGCCACTAGGAGGTGAGGGTACTCCGCTGGATATGGCGAATGCCGCTGTATTGCTTGGCTCGAACGAATCTACCTACATGACTGCGGCGGATGTGGTGGTCGATGGGGGCTGGATGAATGTTTACTAATAGCATGGAAAACGATTCAACAGGCAGTGTATTCGACACCGATTGCCTTGTCTACAAACTTATGAATCATTAGACACTCACGGCTTAACATACGTTTTCGGCCGTCTGGACTTCAGGCCCCAGTTCCTGTATATCTGGGACTGAAACATCATTGTTTTTCAGATAATTCGCGTGTGATTCAAAATGACCTGCCTCAACAGTCATTGGCTGACTGGTTAACGACAATCTTCCGGTGCTTACCGGTTTTCTGCTCGGTGACGTTGAGCGCCGGTTGTGCCAGGTCAAGCGCACGCACGTTGTCCATGTTCAACAACAACAGGTCCGAGATCCGCAAGGCGGTGTTCACGCCGACGTTCCAGATGTCCTCGTAGATCCGTGCCTGGGCGGCCAGGTGCGCTTCAACTTGCTGACGTTGTTCGCCGGTTTTGACGGCTTCAACTTCACGCATTTTAGTGTCCCATATCAACTAAATTTTATGATAGTGGGACAGTCTAGCAGTAGCGATGATAGAAAACCCCACCATGATGGGGCTATGAGGGGTTAGTATCCCACAATCCCATTGTGGGATACTCCTTGTTTGATAAATGAGTTGCGAGTGATGAGCAAAGCCCTTGTCGCGCTACGGCAACCAAGAGGATTGACTAAACTTCGTAGTTGTCGGACTCTACCTTGCAGCAATAAGGGAAATGAAAACTTATGTCAGAATCTGATGTTCAACAACAGGTGGAGTATGAAACCGACTTTGAAATGGGACAGGACAATATCCGCCCCCTTGGTCTCGACATCCACAACCCGGTTTTTTTAATTTCAAGCGTAGTCATTATCGCGTTTGTCATTCTATCGCTGACTAATCAGGCAGCCTCGGCAGAGTTTTTCGGCTGGTTGAGACCCTGGCTTACCAGCACCTTTGATTGGTTTCTCGTCCTATCAGTCGATGCAATAACAATCTTCTGTTTAGTATTGATATTCTTACCCGTGGGATCAGTAAGGATCGGCGGGAAAGATGCAACGCCCGACTATTCCTATGCTGGCTGGATAGCGATGATGTTTGCCGCCGGCATTGGCATTGGTCTATTGTTCTTCGGCGTTATGGAGCCTGTTTACTACAACTTCGCAGAAGGTGGTAACGCAAGCCCATTGAACATTGATATTTCTCAGCCGGGCAATGAATATGCCGGAGTTATGGGTACCATTCATCACTGGGGCCTTGAAGGCTGGGCCATCTACGCAGCGGTCGGCTTAAGTCTGGCCATTTTTTGCTACAACCTTAAATTGCCTTTAACACTGCGGTCCGCTTTCTACCCAATACTGGGAGAACGAATCTGGGGTTGGTGGGGTCATTCCATTGATATTCTTGCGGTGTTTGCAACGCTTTTCGGCCTTACAACATCACTGGGCCTAGGAGCACAACAAGTTGCCGCTGGCCTTAAAGAGGTGGCAGGTATTGAACCGTCCGGTACAGTAACCGTAGTGATTATTGTCGCTATTACGCTCATTGCGCTGGGTTCGGTTTGTATGGGCATGGACAAAGGTGTCAAACGGCTCTCAGAGATCAACATGGTGATGGCTGTTCTCCTGTTTATTTTTGTCATTGCGGTGACGGGCGTCGCTACCGCTTTCACTCGCTATGCCAATGTGATGGTTGATTACGTTGTCATGCTACCAGCGCTTTCAAATCCATTTGGACGAGAGGACACTAGCTATTTTCATGGTTGGACAACCTTTTATTGGGCTTGGTGGATCGCTTGGTCGCCTTTTGTAGGTATGTTCATCGCGCGAATATCAAAAGGCCGCACAGTGCGTGAATTCATGGTTTGTGCACTACTGGCGCCAACCCTTGTTTGCGCTCTTTGGATGTCCACGTTCGGTGGCGCTGCTATTGACATGTTGAATGCAGGCGGTGCAGAAGGTGTAAGAGCTACCGTGATCGATAGCTATGCTCCGGAAGGAGCACTCTTTGGTTTCCTCAAAGAATTGCCGCTATATGGGATCGTCGCCCCTATATCACTCTTTCTGATTGTTATCTTTTTTGTGACATCATCAGATAGTGGCAGTCTTGTTATCGATACCATCACTGCTGGTGGCAAGATGGATGCGCCTGTTATTCAGCGCGTGTTCTGGTGTACTCTTGAAGGCCTTGTGGCAATTGCATTGCTGTTGGGTGGGGGACTGTCAGCTCTGCAAGGTGCAGCCGTATCTACCGGCATTCCATTCACAATCGTGGTTTTAGTTATGTGCTATTGCCTCTGGCTTGCATTGAGAGCGGAACGCGCGAAACTGTAGAGCTAAACGACTGACCTCGCCAGAGGAGAGGCCGTTATTTATAGTGTCCCACAATTGTATTGTGGGGCACTGCCCGGTGAGAGGGCTGCCCTCCCCTCTTGGACTGAAATCAGGGGTCTGTCATGTGTGGAACCAAAAGCCACCCTTTTCGGTGCGCTGGAGCATAGCTGAGGATAAGCCGAAGCTGACACTGTGTGTTTATAGTCAAGATTGTTCCATGCCGAGAATTAACCATCCGAATCCACTGTTGATCCGTGGCCGCGCTACCTACACTTTCGACTCCCTGTCCTGCTGTAGATCGCGGGTTCGATCATCACTTGGCGGCCTTGGCACGGACCTTTAAGCTCAACCGGCCCGAAAAGTACTCTAAGCCGTCATTATGAATCGCCTGCTGTCGATCTTGATTCAATTTCATCGCCGGACAAGTTTGAAACCGGATTTAGCGGACGGTGCTTACCTGCCAATACCGCGTCAGCTAACGTGAAAGAGTAATGGCCCAACACATTGATATGCTCATAGCGCAGTGGAGAAAGGCCGGCAATATCGCTATCTGACACTCGCATGCCATTTTGCTTCAAATGATCCAGCGCATCCTGCATATACACGGTATTCCATAGAATCACGGCATTGACAACAAGGCCCAGTGATCCCAATTGATCTTCCTGGCCCTCGCGGTACCGTTTTCGCAATTCGCCGCGTTGACCATGACAGATCACCCTTGCCAGGTCGTGGCGTTTCTCTGTTCGATTGAGCTGTGTAAGAATGCGTCTCCGATAGCTTTCGTCGTCAACATAGTTCAGTAAGTAAATGGTCTTGTTAATACGTCCCGCTTCCATGATAGCCAGGGCCAGACTGGATGGTCGATCGCTTTTCAATAACGAACGAATAAGCTCTGACGCTTGAATGGTGCCCAGCTTCAACGAACCGGTGACACGCAGCATATCGTCCCAGTGATGCTCCATACGAGTTGTAGAGACGCAGTGACTGGCCAGCTCATCAAGCGGCCCGTAATCGGCTTCTCGATCAACCCGCCAGAACCTGGCCTCACCAGCATCAGCCAGTCGCGGTGAAAACTGATAACCAAGAAGCCAGAAGAGACCAAATACCATGTCACTTGTACCCGTGGTATCCGTCATGATTTCGGTAGGGCGCAATCCTGTCTGCTCTTCCAGCAAGCCTTCCAGAACATAAATCGAATCTCGCAGTGTTCCGGGTATCACGATACCGTGAAAACCAGAGAACTGGTCCGACATGAAGTTGTACCAGGTGATTCCACGCCCGCCCTTGGGAAAATACTTTGGATTCGGTCCAGAGTGAATGGTGTTTGAGCGTGTGACAAAACGTAGACCATCAGCTGATGCAACATCACCGCCACCCCATTGGTTGACAAGGGGTAGTGAAGAATGAGTGTCTACCAACCGTGCATTGGCAGAAATCAATGTCTCCGCGCGAACATAGTTTTGTTTTACCCAGCTCAATCGATGACGCGTTAGCGCTGGTACCTGTGGTTGAACCAGTGGCTCCAGTCCGATATTGCAGGCCTCTGCGAGCAATACGGCACAGACACTGATCTGCAAATCCTCGACACGGGCCTTGGCCTCGCTGACATGTATAAATTCGTCTGCGAATCCTGTGAGTGCGTTGATCTCCAGCAGCATCTCAGTGAGATCTATCTTTGGAAGCAGCAGAAGAATCTGCTCTCGTAGCCTGCCCAGATCTTCCGGTTCTTCGCTTTTCTCAAGGTTAGTGATCGTCAGCGAGGGTCGATCACCCGTATCATCAATGCGCACATTCGTATTGTTATTGAAGTTGGCTGCAACCTGTCGGTAGGTCGTATCCAGTTGCTCAGTGAGTTTTCGGATTGCCTCCTGTCCGTTGATGGGATGCCCGAGGGATCGGCAGAGCTGACTGCGCTGAGATTTCCATTCCGCACCGTCGAGCAATTTTGTGCGCGGATCACCCCAACGATCACTGCCACTGACATACACATCGCGGCGACGCAGACTGTCCTGTAATTTATCGAGAAAACACAGGGTGTAACCACGCAACGTAACTCGCCCCTGCTCATCGAACACCAGTCGTCGCCACGATTTACCAATGATTTCGCGAGGAGCGTTCTCCAGCACCTGCTTGCGAGTAGGACCCAGATCAACAAGGTAATCAAGCGCTGCCAACGTGCTTTGTCCTGACGGTGCGCACTCGAATTTGATGTTGTTCAACAGCTTGTGGAGAAATGGTCTCACGCGACCGTACTGCTCAACCATCTCCTCGTGATATTGCTCCTCGGAGGGTCGCGCTAGTTCGTTGACAACAGCAACAGACTGCTCAAGCCGTTGTTTCGGAACACAGGCATAGATAGCTTCACGCAAGCGCTGGCTATCCATGCTCTCGTTCAGAATCAATGCGCAAACCTCGGCCAACGTCAAGGCAGATCTATCCAGATCCTTCAAGGTGCGCAACCGTTTTTGCTTACCCAGCCGTTTTGCCCGACCCGCAATATCGGTAATGAGCAAATCGAGTACATCTAATGCATCATCGAGGGCGTTGATCTCGAACGCCCGCACGAAGGCAACCAGAAATCCTGTTCGCCTGATCTCCGGCATGCGGGCTATTTGCCATTGCGAAAGTATTCCAGCTTGTCGTGCTATTGCCTTGAAACGAATAGGTGGTATTCCGGCGAAATCGAGTCCTTGAATACCGTAGGCGCGCAGTTCCACATAGCGTTCAATGGCAGCGATGAACGACGGTCCACTGACCTTCACTGGTCCCTTCCGGTAGCGATCAAATGATGAGGATCGTTGGCCCTGTGGGACGACGAGCAATGTCTCCAGTTTTTTCCTTTTGTTCAACTGTCGGCAATAAGGTGAGTCTACTCCATAGCTGGTTCGATGCCCGCTCACGAATTTCTATGATGAGCCTTTGCAACACAGTAGCGCCAGGTAGCAGTACTTTGTGTTGAATCAGCCAGGCCGTGCCTACGTCAAACAGTAAACTGGGACGCTCATTGCTGATCCAGGCGCGACTGTAGAGTAAACGGCTGAGTCGAAAGCGCCAAGGCGGCGAGTGAAAATCCTGATAACCGTATTGACGCTGGATCTCCGCTCGATGAGCAACCCCGGTAGCACGCCGCACTCTGTACTCGTTAATACAGTCGATGTTGGCAAGGCTTAGCTGATACGCGACAAATTGGATGGCGTTGTACGGTACATCCAAAGGATCAGGCAGGAATGTGCCCAGAAATCTTACCGTCGTCAGTTGTAATGCAAAACCCAATCGATTGTAGTCGCGACGGCGTTTGTTTATCAGGGCAAGATCAGTATCGTCGAGATGGAAAAATTGGGTCAGCTGAATGCCGTTCGGATCAGCTGTATAGCGTCCGTACTGTCGTTGTTGAGCATCTGATAGAAACGCTCTGGGCATGTCATTCGGTAACGCGCAGATACTGGTAAAGAGTTTCTCGACTGACTCCAAGATCCCGAGCAATCTGCGCTTTGGTGTCGCCGGCAGCGATACGCGTCTTTGCACTGGCGATCACTTCATCCGACAGCACACGTTTTCGTCCACGGTAGATGCCACGTTGTTTGGCCAACGCTATGCCTTCGCGTTGTCGCTCACGAATCAGTGAGCGCTCAAACTCCGCAAACGCACCCATGACGGATAACATCAGTTTGGACATAGGTGAGTCCTCACCGGTAAACGACAGACCCTCTATGACAAACTCAATGTGTACTCCCTTCTCGGTAAGGGTATGCACGATGTGCCGAAGATCATCAAGATTGCGAGCAAGACGATCCATGCTATGAACGACAACCGTGTCCCCGTGCCGTACAAATTCCACCATCGCATTGAGTTCTTCGCGTTCGACATCTTTGCCGGATTTCTTGTCGAGGAAGGTTCGATTAACAATGACACCGTCAAGCTGACGCTCCGCATTCTGATCCAAGGTGCTTACGCGCACATAGCCGATTCGTTGCCCAATCTTCTTTGCCATCGCATTTTCTGCAAATGTGTCAGGTTAGAGTCTAAGACCCGTACGGGCATGTGTCAATAAACACTAAATACGACCCTATTCTGACACTTTTCAATAGTCTGGCCTGACGTCAGGTTGGGGTATGCCCCAAATGGACAAGTGGCATTAGATCACCAAAGGTCAATCGCTTCCGCCTAGAAGTGGAGAGTCAATTCTCTTCGCCGCGACAGTCAGCAGAGAAAAAGGGTGAATGTGGCGGGGGCTTCAGGGCTTGACACGCGCCGAGAAATCGATATATTTCGATATATGGACTTAGATAGAACGATTGCTGCTCTCAATAATCCGATTCGACGCAAGATACTCGGCTGGCTCAAGGACAGGTCGAATTTCCCGCCAGCCTTGCCGGAGCACGCGAACGTCGAAGGTGTGTGCGTCGCCTATATCCAGGAGAAGGCCTGTCTGTCGCAATCTACGATCTCGAACTACATGGGCCTGCTGAAGCAGGCCGGATTGGTGATCTCTGAGCGTCATGGGCAGTTTACCTTCTACCGCCGCGACGAAGACTCCATCCGCGAGTTCCTGAGCGCGGTTGAGAAAGAGCTTTTGAAGCCATAAGGCTCGGAGAACCGAGAGCTCAAAGTACAAGATCGATCTCATGAACCGTAAAATCGAAATATCTCGATAGGAGAAATTTGTATGAACAACATCAGTGAAAAGCTTGTCTTACCCAACGGCGTCACGCTAGAAAACCGTATTGTGAAATCTGCCATGTCAGAGGCGCTTGCGGATGAACACAATAATCCGACGCAGTCCCTGATCAACGCGTTTGCCACATGGAGTAAAAGCGGAGCGGGACTGCTGATCACAGGCAACACGCCCGTGGATCGTATGCACCTTGAACATGCAGGCAATTTTGTCTTGGACCCGGTCTCGGATATTGAATTGGTTTCGGCGCTTGCAGCGGCCGGCAAAAGTGGTGGCGCAAAGTTTCTAGCACAACTTGCCCACGCGGGACGGCAAACGCCGGAAGCGATAAATGCCCACCCGACATCTATCTCCGATGTGAGGCTGGACTTACCCGGCTTCGGCAGACCGGTTCCGGCAACGGAAGATCAGTTTGCGGTGATCATAGAAAAGTACGTGCGATCCGCGTTGTGCGCACAGAACGCTGCGTTTGACGGTGTCGAGATTCACGCCGCACACGGATACTTGCTCAGCTCGGCCCTATCGCCCCGGATCAACACACGCAAAGACCGTTGGGGTGGCTCTTTGGAAAACCGCGCTCGCCTAGCGCTGTCGGTCGTTAAAGCTGTCCGTGCAGCAGTGGACCCGAGCTTCATTGTTGCGGTTAAGCTGAATTCATCCGATTTCCAGAAAGGTGGCTTTGATCATGCCGACTCGGTACAGGTTGCGGTCATGCTGGAAGCGGAAGGCGTCGATTTCATTGAAATATCTGGCGGCAATTTCGAAGAACCCACGGCCTATCAGCACGCCTCGAAAAGCGGATCGACTCAGGCCCGTGAGGCGTATTTTCTGGATTACGCCGCAGCAATTAAAGCGGCGCTGAAAATCCCCTTGATGGTCACGGGTGGGTTCAGATCAGCCAGCGTCATGAACGAGGCAATAGAAAGCGGAAAGACCGATCTGATCGGAATGGGGCGACCTTTTATTGCCGATCCAGAGTTTCCGACCAAATTGCTCTCCGGTTCAATTGATAAGGCTCCGGCAGTCGAGCAGGATTTCCCGCCCGCCGATACTCTGCCACGTGGGGCCGTTCTGAATTGGTTCTGTACTCAGTTGGCGCTTGTTGGGAAGACCGGAAGGCCGGACCTTTCGTTGTCGCTTGAAGATGGGCACGAAAGATACCTAGATCAGATCAAGGTTGCGACAGAAAAATTGACAACGACAAGAAGCCAATGATCGATCCTTGAGCCATTCGATCTTTGGCGCTCAGCCAGGAGAAACACTCATGACGTGGAACGAAGTAACGGCGAAATTCGAAATTGCCAGCGGAATAGCAGTAGTCATTTCGTTGATGTACCTAGCGTTACAAATTCGGTTTGCGAGACTTGCCGCCGCGGATACATCTCGAACAGCCAGATCCAACGGTGTCCGAGAAAACGTCCTTGCAATGGCCAACAACTCCGAACTGCGTGACAACTGGATGAAGTCATCCGGCCTGGAATCAGAATACGAAGCGCTCGGTACGGAGATGAACGTAAGTGCTGGTGGCGCAATTCAAGTCGATAACATGTGCCAATGTTGGATGTGGGTACATTGGGGGCAGTACAAATCAATCAAAACCCAAGCGGACCTAAAAGAGTTGGAAAGCATTGTGTCAGTGTTCTACTCCAAGCCTCCAATGTTAAATTGCTGGAGAATAAGCCCTTACGGAAGCAGCGTTTTTGATGAGGAATTTGTTCGGTTTGTGGAAGGGGCTATTTCGAAAAGCAGTGCATGAAGGTTGAAGGCTCGAAGGGTCCACGGTGGACATTTCTGTGTGACGACCGCTAGTAGGCAAACCGCCTGTCAGTGTGTCTGATTGGCCTAGAGTACTTTTCGGGCCAGTTGAGGTTCAAAGTCCGGCACTTACACCGGCCAAAAAGCGTTTTTGTCGTGCCAGTTGGTGTAACGTTGAGATCACGCCAGAACCCAGCCCCTTCCACGGCTGCGCCACGTCAGCCTATCTCTTTCAGCAAACGCGGCGTTGTCATCATCGGCACTCTGAAGCAAATCCAGATACCCAACACACGAATGAGTATTGCGCCTTGTAAAGGGACATAACCATTAATGCCCTATCTCTTTGAGAAAGAGCAATTCAATACCGTTAACCGTTGGCAGCTTTCTATCATTCGATATCAGATGAGAACATCCCGCATCAATGGCGGTTGCCACGTGTATGGCATCAGGCAGCTTTGTTGTGTGATGGGCCCGCAAGATCGCTGCATGCCGTAGACCGTCAAACGTCACGGGCATCAGTTGAACCGATCCCGAATCGATCAGATGGCTCTCGTAATTTTTTATCGATGCCTCATCGCGCACTTTGAGCGGCTTCACTAGACACTCAGCGTAGGTGAGTTCACTACTGACGATCTGGCAGTGGTGCGCAAATAAATGCTCAAAGAGTCGCCGTATGGGGATGAAAGCGGAACTGTCCGAGGCGCGCTGGGCACTCACCGATGCGCAGGCCCGCGAAAGCGCCATCAGGCAGATCGTCAGCGATCATGGCCATCTCTGGCCGGTGTGGCACTCGGTGGTGCTATTGAGATTTTGAATCAGCAGCTTGAGTGTCTCACCAGCGACAGAAGACAATGCTTTAGGTATCGCGTTCATCACCTCACTGTTGATCGCATTGTGGTGCGCGAACGCGGGTATGAAAGCAGTGTTTGAGGCGATGAATGTGGCTTGCGATGAAAAAGAGGCCCGGGTCATTTTTTCAATTGAGCAGCATGCAGGTGATTTAGGACTACATTTGTATTCACAGGGGCTTCATGCACATTATTACTTTTAGCATTCGTGCTTTACGCACCTGTATCACTATTCAACAGGAGAAAGCTATGCTTAGCTGGGCTGTTACATTTTTTGTTATTGCCATCATTGCTGCTGTACTGGGATTTGGTGGTATCGCAGGTGGCGCATCCAGTATTGCGCAAATACTGTTTGTTGGAATGGCACTAACTTAGGCTGCAAGCTTGCTTTCATGACCGTGTCGGATGATTTTTTTACGTGCGATATTCCGAGGCTGTTGTAGCAGAGGGAACGGTTTAGGTCGTCTTTTTCGCTGTCTCGGTTC